>Ga0209594_1000179_pt1 | contig 47586 bp, 32 predicted proteins | sample AshMeaCrysSpring_FD_184126 | JGI IMG/M metagenome (GOLD analysis project Ga0209594, IMG submission 184126) | Groundwater microbial communities from Big Spring, Nevada to study Microbial Dark Matter (Phase II) - Ash Meadows Crystal Spring... | ecosystem: Environmental > Aquatic > Deep subsurface... | reverse complement strand
TCCTTGTTTTTTTGCTTGATAAAGTGCCTGATCGGCAGTTTTAATGAGGGTTTCTGGGGATAATTCCTGAGTGGGAACTACACACGCAACCCCTAAACTCAAAGTCACAGTTTCACTTATTGGGGATTTAACATGGGGTATTTGGAATTTGTGTATTTGTTCTCTGATTGTCTCAGCAATGTGTACTGCCCCTTCACCATTGGTATTGGGTAAAATCACAGCAAACTCTTCTCCTCCGTAACGGGCAACTAAATCCCCCGCTCGTTTCACACAGTCACTTATTGCCTTCGCAACTGCACGTAAACAGTCATCTCCCATCAAATGACCGTAAGTATCATTATATAATTTGAAAAAATCAACATCACATAAAATCAAAGATAAAGGCTGTTTTTCCCGCAGAGCACGTCGCCATTCTTGAGTGATAGATTGATTGAATTGGCGACGGTTAAACACTTGAGTTAAACCATCTAAATTAACTTGTTTTTCCAACTCTAAATTAGCTTTTTTTAGTTCATATTCTACTTGTTGACGCTGTTTAATTTCCTGTTCTAATCTAACATGTTTCTCTATTAATTCTAACTGAAGCTGACGCAAACGCAATTGATTTTCAATTCTCGCTAAAACTTCTACAGAATTAAATGGTTTTGTGATATAATCTACCCCACCTAAATTAAAAGCTTTTACCTTATCTAAAACTTCATCTGAAGCCGTGAGAAAGATAACAGGAATGTCGCGGGTTATCTTATTTGCTTTTAAGTTTTCACATACTGAAAAACCATCCATTTCGGGCATAGAAATATCCAGTAAAATTAAGTCTGGGGGATTTAATTGGACAGATTTAAGTGCTAACATTCCACTGGGGGCTACTCTTATTTTATATCCTTGATTTGATAACATTTTTGTTAACAGAGTTAAGTTTATTTGTGTATCATCAATTACTAAAATAGTTTCTTTTTGAAGTAGTTTATCCTGAGTCATAAATTCTTTCCATGTATTTTTAATAATAATATCATTTTTCTAAAGTTATGATATAGATCAGAGGATGGGAAGCAAGGGGTTTAAGCCTTTTGTCTATCAAAACTTTAGAAAAGGAGACAAGGGGTTTAAGCTGGGGTGTTGATTATTTATCAAGTTACAAATTTTCAAATCAGACAATTTTTCTTTGTAGGGTGGGCAATGCCCACCCTACTTTGTAGTAGGGTGGGCAATGCCCACCCTACTACTTAAAATAAAAAGTGCATGAAATTACGTTGTTAAATTTGAGCCAAAATCAACACCCCAGGCTTAAGCCCCTTGTCTTCTTTATTTTTAAATTTCAAACACCTCCGTAAAACTCAATAACATTTCAAAATCGTATTGGGTAGCTAAATCAGCTAAAAATTCGGCTAAAATTTCATTTTCTGGGCGAATTTCCTCAATGAGTGTTTGAATTAATTCTATATCTCCCTCTAAAGTAGCACGATGTAAACTAGCTGACCAAGATTGAGGTAAAACAGCCAAATCTATTTGAGATATACTCTCACTTGGTATTATTTTAGCCTTGAGGCTATCCTCATAAAGATAACGCACATTTAAGTGTTTGCTTATTATATTAAATAGATCTTCTTCTCGGAAAGGTTTACGCAAAAAATCATCACAACCTGCAGATATAACCAGTGATTTTTCCTCTTCAAAACTACTAGCAGTAATGGCAATAATTGCAGTAGCTTCACCTTTATTACTTGATTTAATCTGTTGAGTTGCTTGATAACCATCCATAACTGGCATTCTTATATCCATTAAAATTAAATTTGGTTCCCATTGCTTACAAATTTCTATAGCATCAGTACCATTACTAGCTTCTTTGAGTTCAAAACCCAGGGGGTTGAGGAGTTTAAGCAATAATTTCCTATTTCTCCATTCATTATCTACAATTAAAATTTTGTATGTAGGTTGATTAGGTTCAAGACTAATTATTCTGTGACTGGGTTGTTGATTTTGGATATCATTACTTTGAGGTAATTTTACTGGAATTTCAAACTCAAATTTACTCCCCTTTCCTACTTCAGAAGTCACTGTTATTTCACCTCCCATAAGTTGAACAAATTGGCGACTAATAACTAATCCTAAACCCGTACCTTCTTGAGCTTGTTTTCCTGTTTCTGTTTGCACAAATGCTTGAAATAGTTTTTCTAATTCTTTAGGAGCAATTCCAGCACCTGTATCTTCTACTTCAAAGTGAATTGTGATTAATTGATTTTTTACATCCAAGTCATTAATCGCAGAATACACGAGCAGTGCAATTCCGCCAGAGGAGGTAAATTTAATGGCGTTATTGAGGAGATTAATTAAAACTTGACGCAATTTAACTTCATCAGTGCGAATATATTGGGGAAGTTCGAGACTTCGCTCAAAAATCAACTGTAAATCTTTTTCTTCTGCCTTGAGAGAAAACATATTTTCCAAGTCATCAAGCAAGAGATGAAGATTAAAATTAGTTTCGTTGAGAGTAACTCTTCCTGCTTCGATTTTGGATAAGTCTAATACTTGGTTAATAAGAGTTAGTAAATGTTCCCCACTACGACTGATAATTTCCAGATTTTCTTTATCCTCTGAAGAGAGGTTATTATTGTGAGTTATCAGTTGAGCAAAACCAAGAATGGCGTTGAGAGGTGTACGTAATTCATGGCTCATATTTGCCAGAAAAGTGCTTTTTATTTGATTTGCTGCTTCTGCTTTATTTTTGGCTTCTGCTAGTTGAGCTGTACGTTGGACTACTTTTTGTTCTAAATTCTTACAGAGGGTGGCATTTTGAATAGAAATTACTGCTTGTGTTGATAAAATATTTAATATCTGTAATCGCTCTGTTGTAAAAGCTCCTGTGGTGAGATTATTAGACCTCTTGCAAAAGTGGTGTTAACCCCCCCCAACCCCCCCTTGGTAAGGGGGGGAAAATGCCTAGTTTGTAGGGCTCCCTCCCCGAACCTGCGGGGAGGGCTGGGGTGGGGTTTTTTACGGTTTCGCAAGAGGTCTATTTTCTAAATAAAGAATACCTGCTACTTTACCTCTTTTTAAAAGTGGATGACACAATACTGATTTTGGCTGATTTTGAATTATATAAAAATCGCGGGTGAATTTTCCTTCTTTGACTGCATTATCGAGCACTAAACTTTTTTGAGTACGAATGACATAATTAACAATAGCCTGGGGTATGGGTGCTGTTTCCAGGGGGAGATGCTGCAATATTTCTACTTGATTTGAGTTAATGGTTGCTGAAGCTATTATGCTCCATTTTCCATCTTCCTCTAATAATAAATAACCTTTTTCAGCTCCTGCATTTTCAAGTACCAGTTTCATAATTTTCTCTAGGAGACTCTTTAGTTTAATTTCAGCCGAAAGAGTTTGAGAGGCTTTAATAATACTGGTTAAATCTAATTCATTGGCTGTTTTTGAGTTAGTGGTTAAATTACTTTTGACAGAATTATTGCTCTTAGTTATATCCATGAAAAATTGGGGATAGGTTTCTTCTAAATGCTGAACTTTTGCCCATGCTTGCCAATTACTATAACAATAGTGTGCACTCTTCAGATAAGTTGCGGCTATTTCTTCCATTCCACGAGTCAAATAAAAACGAGCTGCTAACTCATAAGCTAATGCTTCTTCTTGAAGATATTGATTTTCTCTCGCTCCTTTAATCGCTTTTTCATACAGTAGAGCTGCTTCCCAATTTTTCCCTTCTACCCTTGCTTTTTCAGCTTCTATTAAATCATATTTATGCTGAAAATTCATGGGTGCATGGTTTGCCCAAATTTTCATTTTTTCTTGGTTGGTTGCTACTTGTTTCATATTAGTAGGAGTTTGAGTCAGAAGCGCTAGGGAATAATAAAAGGTATGTGATGCACTACACAGTAATCCACCCACACCTTCTTCGTATTTACTTGCTTCTACTCCATAATTTATAGCAGCGGTATAATCTTCAAATAGATAACAGAGAATGATTTTTCTTTCATAGAAATGATATAATAAAGTGAAATTATTCATCTGTTGCAAAAGCGGCAAACTGTCAGTTTCATTAAAAATATCCCCCTTTAATTGTTGTTTATCCGCCGCTTTTCCTAGCAAATTTACCGTCACTTGTGTCCACAGCTTGGCATAATATAAAAAATGCTCTTCCTGTTTTAATTTCTCAATTAAACTAATATATTTTCTCTGCTCCTTTTCAACAGTTGTCAAAGGATTTCCCACTAAAAATATGTTATTTAGATAATAAAGAGCTGCAATAATTCCATGGATGATATCTCCATTTTCCAGAGCTACTGGTACTATCTCCCGCAAAGGTTTTATCCCTTCTCTTATGTGTTTTTTCCAGGGCATTATATTAGCGTAAAAAATCGTGATTACTTTACATTTTATTTCTTTTTCTTCTATTTTATTTAAGAGGTTTAAACCTAATAAACCCCATTCATAACCTAACTCAATATCTTTGCGACTCCCACACAATGCCATTCCATATAAAGTGTAAGCGAAAGCAGCATAGGGTGAATTGCCATAAGTAATAAATAAATTAACTAAAGTCAAGATAAGTTGATACCAGAGCGAAGGATTGACATAATAACAAATATGCGAGACATTAATTAATATTTCTATAGCCGACTTTTTAGAGCGATCGCTCATTTCTGGCAGGTTATAAAGTTGTGTTGGCAAGATATTTTCTGGTAGAAAATTAGCTAGAGAAACCCCAAGCTTTTCTAAAACTTCTAAACCAATATCTATGGCTTTTGACATTCTATGTTGAGCTAAATAAATTTTTACTTTAGTATCATAAACTTTGATTTTTTCTAAGAGACTTTTTGCTTTTTTAATCACCACTTCAGCCAGAATTTCTGCTTGCTCATAGTTGGCGTTTAAATATTCTGCTTCTACCGCTTCTATATATAAATCTAAAGTTAGTTGATACTCATTTTCCCAACTTGACTCAGATAATAATTGTTGTCCAAAACGCAAAAAGTTTAACCCAGAAGCATAAGCTTTAGCTGCTTTTGCTTTTTTCCCAGCCCGCAAATTTAACTGAGCTAATTCTTTTAACTCAGACTCCTCATTAATGAGGGAAAAACCTTGATTTAAATGATTGACAATATCTAGGATTTTTTCCTCTAAATTTGAGCTATGTTTTAACAGCAACCGTCCTATATTAATGTGTATTTCTTGCTTTTCTTCTTCCCCAATTAAAGAATAAGCCGCCTCTTGTACTCTGTCATGTTGAAAATTAAAAGCAACTTCCTTAGCTACCTCATCCCCAGCTACCAATAATTTATACTTATTATTCAGGGGAAAAACCAAAGTTTCCTCTATTGCTGGTAACAAATCAGTTAAAACATCTTGCGGTTTCCCTTGACAGATAATCGTCAATGTTTCCAAGTCAAACTTATTACCAATACAAGCGGCTAATTGTAAAACTTTAGAGGTGTTTTCGGGAAATTTAGCAATTTTACTTGCCATTAATTCCACCACATTATCTGTGATATTTTTTCCTTTAATTTCCTCAACATTCCACTCCCATTTGTCTTTACTTCCCTGGAGTAAGTTAAATCTTAACAACCCTTCTAGATAGATTGTTTGCAAAAACTCAGTAACAAAAAAAGCATTACCATGAGTTTTAGCATAAACTAAATCTGTCAAAGACTGACTGTAAGTATGAGAGCAACTTAAAGCATCAGCTATTAAAGTATTTACATCTTGTAAATTTAGGTTATCTAAGTGAATTTCACCTAAAGCAACACCTTCTTTTTGCATCTCCTCTAATGTTAGTTTTAAAGCATGAGTATCATTAACTTCATTATCCCGATAAGCTCCAATAATTAATAAATGTTTGATTTCTGGCTCACTAATAATAGTTTTTACTAAGTTAAGGGAAGCACTATCAGCCCATTGAAGATCATCAATAAATAATACTAACGGATGCTCGGGAAGACAAATGGTTTTAATAAAGCTTTGAAACACTAAATTAAAACGATTTTTTGCCTCAGTAACCCCCACTTTAGCCACAGCAGTTTGTTTCCCAATAACTAATTCTAAATTGGGGATAATATCTATTAATATCTGTCCATTTTTTCCCACTGCTGCTAAAATTTTATCTTGCCATTCCTGCAATGTTTCTTCACTTTCAGTCAGGAGTTGATTACAAAATTCATTAAAAGCTTGAGTTAGGGCTAAGTAAGGAATATTTCGTTGGTATTGGTCAAATTTTCCAGAAATAAAATTACCTCTTTTGGCAGTAATTGGTTTATGTAATTCCCTCACCAATGTTGATTTTCCTACCCCAGAATATCCAGTCACTAAAATTATTTCTACTTCCCCTTGAGCAGAATTACTCCCCCCTTTACTAAGGGGGGGTTGGGGGGGGTAACTCACCCTTTCAAATGCAGTTAATAGGGTTTTTATCTCTTTTTCCCTACCATATAATTTCTGGGGAATAATGAAACGATGATTTACATCTTTACTAGCAAGTAAAAATGATTCTATTCTGCCTTTACTTTTCAATTGATGCAGACATTTTTCTAAATCTGCTTTAATACCATAGGCAGATTGATAGCGATTTTCCGCATTTTTTTCCATCATTTTTATAATAATATCTGATGGCATTTCTGCTATAATTGATTCTGGAAAAATTGGCGGTTGAGCAAGATGACAATGAATTAATTCTAAAGGATCATCACTCATAAAAGGCAATTTACCTGTGAGTAATTCATAGAAGGTAATTCCCAGGGAATAAAAATCACTGCGATAGTCTAAATCTCGATTCATTCGCCCTGTTTGCTCAGGAGAAATATAAGCAAGTGTACCTTCTAAAAATTGAAGTGACAAAGGGCTTAAGCTCCTTGTTTGAGTTTCTCTAGCAAATTCTGTAGAAATACCAAAGTCAATAATTTTTACTTTTCCTGTAATAGGATTTAAAATAATATTGCTTGGGTTAATGTCTTTATGGATAATATTAGCACCATGAATTTGACTCAAAATCTCAGTAATTTTGATAGCTAAATTCAGAAATTCCTCTAACTTTAATTTACCAGCTAATTCTAATAAAGCGAGGGATTCACCCCCAAAATCTTCTAATATTATACAAGGGCGATCGCTTAAATTCACCAACTCATAAACATCAACTACCCCTGGTAAATTTAAACTACGGGTTATTTGATATTCTCTTTGATACCATGCCATTAATTCTGGAGAAGGATAACCCTCTTTAAGCATTTTTAAAATTACTGGTAATTTGTCCCTGTCTCTATACCCACGATAAACTAGAGAATAACTGCTTTCGTATATTTGCTTTGTCAGAGTATAACTAGAAATATTTATCATAATGTTAATTAACTATTTTATCTTAGTCTTAAGATAATTGCCTTTTGATTCTTAAGTCATCTTTAATTTTAGTTATAGCAGTGAAAAGGATGCTTAGGACAATGCTTCATAAAAGTAGCCCGAGACAAGGGGCGCTGCTTCCCTTATCCTATCCTATAATTTAATTGATATTTTGTTATTTTAGCAACTAAAAAACATCTCATGATTTGACAAAAAATTCTCAATGGCAAAGAGAACATTTTCCCATTTTTTTTGGTACTCATATGTTAATATTGGCAATCAAATAATCACTAAAGTCATTAGTCTTTAGTCATGAGTCCTTAGTATGTCTTATTAATAAATATTAATTTTTCTTAAAAATATCATAATATTTAGCTAATGACTAATGACTCATGACCAATGACTCATGACTAATGACTAAAATCCAACCCAGTTATACAGAACCAGTTGGTTCTACCATTAAGTGGCGCAAAAATCATAATTAACTCCTCCCTTGACAACAAACCGCGATCAGAAAATGCCCTAAACCTGCTATGGTAATTGTTGACATCAGAGCAAACATAACAATGGCGGCAAAGGGATGAGTTACCATCGGGTTTTACTAAAGTTGAGCGGTGAAGCGTTAATGGGTGACCTGGGTTATGGTATTGACCCCAAAATAGTCGCTTTTCTAGCTCAGGAAATCTCAGAGGTAGTGAAAAGTGGAGTACAAGTTGTAATTGTTGTGGGTGGCGGTAACATCTTTCGCGGGGTAAAAGCTGCCGCAGGTGGGATGGATCGAGCAACGGGTGACTATATAGGTATGATTGCAACGGTAATGAATGCTATGACCTTGCAAGATGCCCTGGAAAGAATAAATATTCCTACTAGGGTGCAAACGGCGATCGCCATGCAAGAAGTGGCAGAACCTTATATCCGTCGTCGCGCTATTCGCCATCTCGAAAAGGGAAGAGTAGTAATTTTTGGAGCAGGGTCTGGTAATCCATTTTTCACAACTGATACAACAGCAGCCCTGAGAGCAGCTGAAATAGACGCAGAAGTGATTTTTAAAGCAACAAAAGTAGATGGAGTATATGACCAGGATCCTAAAGAAAATCCTAATGCACGCCGATTTGAAAGTTTGAGTTATATACACGTACTCACCCATGAATTGAGGGTGATGGATCAAACGGCGATCGCTTTGTGTAAAGAAAACAATATTCCGCTCGTTATTTTTGATATTTCTGTTCCTGGTAATATCATGCGAGCTGTAAAAGGAGAACCAGTTGGAACCATTGTGGGAGGTTTCTGTGAAGTTAAGTGAAGTTAAACAAAATATGCAAAAGACCATTGAAGCGACTCAAAGATCTTTTAATACTATTCGCACAGGTCGTGCCAATGTGTCTTTATTAGATAAAATCATCGTAGAATACTATGGCACTGAGACACCATTAAAGTCTTTGGCTAACATCAGCACTCCTGATGCTACTACCATCATGATTCAACCTTATGATAGGGGCAGTACTGCTGCAATAGAAAAAGCCATTTCTATGTCAGATATTGGTTTAACCCCAAACAACGACGGTCAAATGATTCGGTTAAATATACCACCTCTTACTACTCAGCGTCGTCAAGAATTAGTCAAAATTGCCAGTAAATATGCTGAAGAAGGTAAAGTAGGTATTCGCAATATCCGTAGAGATGCAGTTGATGAAGTTCGCAAACAAGTGAAAAACAGCGAAATTTCTGAAGATGAGGCTCGAGACTTACAAGATGAAATTCAAAAAATAACTGATCTTCACATAGGGAAAATTGAAGATTTATTAACAGCAAAAGAAAAAGACATTACTACTGTTTAAATCATTTTCATCTCACATTTTCTAATCACACAAATGCACAGAAATTTTTCTGTGCATTTACTTTTGATACACAAATCCTAATTAAAATTCACGCACAGAAGGAACACCATTTTTCACTTCACCAACTAAAACCAAGTCAGTTACACCAACAAATAACCCATTTTCCAAAACACCTGGAATGTTATTAATGGTTTTTTCTAAGCCAGCAGGGTCATCAATAGTATCGAATTTAACATCAACCACTAAGTTACCCTGATCTGTTACCACAGGGCCAGCTTTTTTTATCCCCATACGCAGTTCTGGTTTACCGCCAAGTTTTTCCAGGTGCCGCATTACAGGCGTAACAGCCATGGGAATAACTTCTACAGGAAGAAGAAAAGAAGAACCTAATTTATCTACCAGTTTGCCACTATCAACCACAACAATGAACTGGTCAGCTAAACTATCCACGATTTTTTCGCGAGTGTGAGCTGCACCCCCGCCCTTAATTAAGTTTTTTTGTGGATCTACTTCATCAGCTCCGTCAATAGCAATATCAATGCGATCGATAGCATCAAGAGTTGTTAAAGGAATGCCATATTTTTTAGCGAGCACTTCCGCTTGAAAAGAGGTAGGAATACCAACAATATTTTTTAAGTCACCTTGAGCGAGACGAGTTCCTAAATACTCAATTGCGTAAGCAGTAGTAGATCCCGTTCCTAAACCAACAACAGAATCTGATTTTACAAGAGCGGCTGCAGCTTTGCCTACTTCTTGTTTCATCAGTAACACTGGATCGGTATTCTCTGACATTCAAACCTCCTTGAAATCTTCTTCAAAAAAATCAATTTAATGGTAATTTTCAATTTAAATGAGTAACAAACCCCATTTATTAATTAATTTACCGTAAAAAAACACAAAATTATGAGGACAACTCCAGGAGTAACCTTGAGTTATCCTGGAGTAATCGGGTATTAAGAATTGGTAGTTTGAGCAGCCAGCATTTCTTTAAGTTGGGATAATTTATCAGCCCAACGTGGATCGGGTTGAATCGACTCTGTAGTAGAAGCTCTCTCAGAAGAAGCTGCTTGACGAGGAGAGCGTTTAGGCTTTTTACCTTTTCTTTCAGCATTAACTGAAGGTTTATTCGTGTTAGAAGTAGCTAAAACTGGGGAATCTTCTTTCTCTTTCCCTTTGGTTCGTGGTTGAGCCTTTTCAATTTTCAAAGGCTGACCCATAAACTCTTGACCATCAAACTTGTTAATAAAAGCTTCTGCAAGTTCATCGTTATCTACAGTAACAAAGGCAAAACCACGACATTCACGGGTTTTACGGTCTTTGATCAGTTTAGTAGTAACAGATTCCCCAGCATTGGCAAAATAATTTTGCAGTTCATCACGCTCAATAGCTTGCTTGGGCAAGTTACCAACGTATATACGAATCGACATGAGATATACCTCCTGATTTTGGTTGATAAAAAACTGAAATTTAGGAAAACATCAATATGTGCAAAAGCGCTGAAAAAGTATCAACTCCACAAGCGTTTAAAATTTTGCAGCTAAAAAAACATACCAAAAGGCAACCCTTTCAACCAAATTGGTTGTGAGCTGCCAAAGATTTTTGTTTATTAAGCTGAAAATTAATGAGTTATGCAATATTAAAACTTGCCTGGTGCGCTAATTCCCGAAATTTTCTTAACCTTTATAATGTAATTCAAACCCTTTTATTGCTCTGGAAAGTCGAACTTCTTTAAAGCTGGTTTTTTAGGTAGTATGGGGATGATTAATCCTTAAAAACTATTCTAATTCATCGGGATTCCAAAAGTCGATATTTTTTAGTTAATTTTTCCTAGACATTTTGACCATGCTTGTCTTACCTGCTCATTTTTTAGTGCTCAGAATGAACACAAATACAAATTCAGACTTGCTAAAACTAAATTTAAGCACTTTTGGGCTTGTTTTGTCAATTAAATAGTAATTATGTAACTTTAGCCTTGCATAAAATCTCCGATTTTCCTATAGGATTATGGACATTTTGTCAAATATTTGTTACATTAATTTATATAAAGCTCAAATCAAACACCAGTTACTTATAACTGGTAATTCGTGAAGCGCTAAAAAAATCTTATACTTAGTGCTTACAAGTAAATTGCTCATTTAGTTATCAGCAAAGGAGTCAATTATGTCTAACCCAATTGAACTATCTATGGAACAAAAATTTAGTATCCGTTCTTTTGAAACTCAAGTGGCAAAAATGAGCCGAGAACAAGCTCAGGAGTTTTTGGTTAAACTCTATGAACAGATGATTGTGCGCGAAAATATGTATAAGGATTTTATAAAGCACCAATGGGGATTAGAATCAAACTCTTGGACGCAATAACCTTAACAACACAATATTCTGTTTCAGCCTCCTTCTCTTGCTTTCTTCTACATAGGGAAAAAAGCTGGGGATGTTGGGGTTTAAAACCATCAAGCATCAACTTTATAAATATGAGGAAAGAAAGCACGAAGAAATGTTAATCTGAAAACAAACTATTTATCCTGATGTATGTTTAAGCGAGCGCTCATTTGTACTGACTTTGAAGATGGTTTGAATCGCCTGGTTAAATTTGTTCCCTCTCTAGCTGCGGGCGGTTTTAAACAGATCATTTTTTTCCACAGTGTTCCTTTATGGGACGAAGGAGCAATACCCAGAGAAGACACAGCGAAGATCACTGAGGCAAAAAAACGTCTCAATGATGCCTTAACAGAAGTTCCTGCTGGAGTAGAGGTAATCATAGAAGTTGTTTCAGGTACCCCTCTTGACACGATCAAGCGAATTTTGAAAACCTATCAAATAGACCTAATTCTTATAGGAACCCCTATTCGTAGTTCTTTACAAGAAAGGATTGTTGGTAGCACTAGCGTTGGTTTGGCTAAATTAACAGATGTACCCATTATGGTTCTTCGTCCTCAATTGATCTCTACTTATACTGAAGAAGAACTGGCTTTGCGTTGTCAGCATTTGTGTCGTGAACTCCTCATTCCCTATAATGATAGTTCTATCGACCGTTATTTAATACAAAGAATTAAAGAATTTGCCACCGATAGACCAGCTAATTCTCTTCAGAGTTGTAAATTGATGTGGGTGGTAGAGGAATCCAGAGTAAAAAAAGAGATCGTTTCTTATCTTGTCGATGAGGCGCAAAAAAAATTAGCAGCAGTAAAAAAAGAACTTGAACAACTAAATTTACAGGTAGATATTGAAGTAAGGCAAGGAAACTCATTAACAGAAATCATTAAGGCTGCTACCTATTTTGATATTAGTGCGATCGCCATTGCCAGCGAACATAAAAACGACTTACTTGAATTAACAGTCCCTGACTTTGCCGAAGAATTATTACACAAAAGTTGGTTTCCCTTGTTATTTTTCTCCCCTAGAAAATAGGCGTTGCTCAATGGTCCAATGAAACCCTAAACTTGGGAGTTGGGAGTTGGGAGTTGGGAGTTGGGAGTTGGGAGTTGGGAGTTGGGAGAAGAAAGCTCACTTGGGGAAGGAATAAATGGTTAACAATTAAGTAGGTTAAACTGAATATTTATCATTCATTCCTCAATTCAGCAACCCTAGAAAATCAAGTAATTCAACCAAGCAATCAACCCGACATATCTGTAGCCGTAAAATTTTGACCTTGCTCTAATTTTAGTAAAATTTTAGGTTTTAACTTTTCAAACTCTTGTCTTAACCTTTTTTTACTAATTTGCGGCTCACTTGGTCGATTGTCTGCTTTACTTGCTTTAATCCAATCTTTTAAGATACTGCACTGTTTAGGAGCAATAGTTGAACTCAAAACATGCTTACACTGCTCAGGTCTTTCAAGCTCAAAAAACAAAATGCGGTAAGTACCAGACTCTGCCAGAGTTAGAGCTACTCGCTGGCTGCTTTCTGTCTTTAAATCTAGATAACAGGGCAACCACCTCGGTCCATGTTCTCGATTATACAGAACAGTGATCCACAAAAGCATAGGATGAGGAGAATTGAGAAACAAAAATTGATTGTAGCGAATTGCTCTAACTCTGTTAAGAATATCTTGATATTCCAACATCACCCAGAGAGTAGCGATCACTCGCTCAGGAGTATTAATCAAACGAGGAAAGACAATTTTTTTCTGAGGTTTATCAGACGGCCAGGAAGTTTGCAAACATATTTCTTCAATATAACCCGTTGTCTGGGTGGAAATATATAAATTTACTGGCTTGCTTTTCGGCTCAACCTTTTTAATTTTTGACTTTCTTTCTATACTTTCTAAAACAGGCAAAATTTCAGCAATATTTTGGGGTCGATCTTTAGGCAACTTAGACAAACATTTCAGAATTAGCTGTTCTAACTCAGTCGGTAAATTTAAACTTGGTTCTAATGGTTCTGGTGGAAACTCATGGTGAGCTTTATACCAACCGCCAAAAGAAGACGTTTCAGGCAAGATTGGCATTTCATTGGTTAGCATTTCATACATCATCACTCCCAAACTATAGATGTCGGAGCGGTTATCAAGTGCTTTACCTTCCATTTGTTCTGGGGAGCAATAAGCCAGAGTACCCATAAAAGAGTGAGTTTGAGACTCATCAGATTGAGTCAACTTAGCAATACCAAAGTCAAGCACTTTGACCAACTCTCCTACAGTTGGATCGTTTACTACAAAAATATTGCTAGGTTTGATGTCGCGGTGAACAATGGAACACAATTCTCCTTTAAACAGGATGCCATTATGGGCACACTCCATTCCCAGGCAAATTTGACGAGTGACAGTTAAAAATCGAGGGAGAGACAAAGGATTAAACTTAATGATTTCACTCAACCCTTCTCCCTGGAGAAATTCCATCACATAGAAAGGGATTTCATTCTCATCTATCCCATAGTCTCTCACTTTAACAATGTGCATACTTTTTTCGCCCAAAAGTGCGCTAATAGTTGCTTCTCGCTCAAACCGTTCGCGCATTTTCTTGTTTAACAAAGTTTGAGAGAGAAATTTAACCGCCACTTTCACGCCACCGAGCAAAGTATCTTCAGCACGATAAACTTGACCCATAGCACCTGTACCTACCAACTCTACAAGTTGATAGCGGTTAGCAAGTAAACGGCCAGAGTAGGGGTCTTTTGTCATGATCAAGTATTATTAATTATCATTGATTAGTTACCATTTATCAGTCATTAGCTATTTTGCCATTCCTGAAGCTGTTAATTTTCAAAAAAAAATAAGGTTTATTCAAGATTTCTGGGCTAATTTCCCTCAATGGTTTGTTTAATATTTATTATATTATGGCATTTTTCCTCTGACCAACTTATTTTTTATCCAAGACGTTTTAAGGTCGCTTCCATAGTGCTGGCAATATATTGACCAGCCATAATACCACTGGATAAATAATAAGTATTTTCATTGACTTTGAAAAATGTTTCAAATCCATGTCGACGTTTTTTATCTCCTAAGACCCAGTAACGTTGTACTATTGATTGAGGTCCAATCAACCCCTCACCTTCAATACGACCCAAAACGCTTTGTTTTAAAACGTAGGTATATTGTTGTTCGTCTCTCCGTAAATGACCCCTGTACTCAAACTGTATGTCATTACGCTCGCTTCCAGGAAAAACTAAATTAGTTACCATTGTGAACCAGTTTTCCTCATTCCAACTAACAATGGTCCCACCTTTAATAGGAATAGGCTTTTTATCCCGTTCAACCATATTTCCTTCAAAAAACCAGCGTCCAGCCTCGATTAAAAAGCTATGAGCCAAAATACTACTCCTTTTATTCTTGATCTTGTTAGCTTAATTAGATTGGTTGATGAATTTCTCCTAGTAACATAGTTTTTTTTGCCCCTGTTACTTGAGGTAAGTTACCTGGAATTTTACAACTAAACCGCCAATAAGCCAAAACAGCAAAGGCGATCGCTTCTTTATATTCTGCACTAACTCCCACCTCATCTGTTGTTATAACTTGAATTGGTGCTAACTTTTCTCTGAGACGATGTTTTAAGTACAAATTTCGGCTTCCACCACCACATAGTAGCACTTCATCTGGCATTTTAGGTAAAAAATTGCGATAACTTTCTACAATTGATTCCACTGTTAATTCTGTCAAACTTGCCATCAAATCTGCCCTGGTGAGTCCTTTAGCTGTTGCATCAAGTTTACACTTTTCCAAAAAAGCCAACCCAAATAATTCACGTCCTGTGGATTTAGGCGGTGATTGTTTAAAAAAATCTAGCTGCAACCATTCCCCAACTAATGAGGTGCAAGGTGTTCCAGAGCTAGCAAATTCCCCATTGAAGTCATAAGTTAGCTGACCATTTGTAAACTGTGATATTGCCAAATCCAACAATGAGTTACCAGGTCCAGTATCCCAACCAATCACTTCTTCTTCCCAGTTTAACTCTTTACGTGGTTTAAGGTAAGTTACATTACCAATGCCACCTAAATTTTGGATACATCTAGAAAGCTCCTGATGACCCAATAAATAAGCATCAACTTTATTGACGAGAGGAGCGCCTTGTCCATGAGCTGCAATATCAGCCCTACGAAAATTGCTTACAACTGGAAGACCTGTTTTTTGAGCGATCGCTTCTCCTCTTCCAAGTTGAACACTATACCCCAACAGATCAATCTTTTTTTGCGGAGGACGATGGAAAACAGTTTGACCGTGAGAACCAATCAACTGAGCTGAAACATTATTTTTTTGGATTTTTTGGGCAGCATCAGCAAATACCGAGGCGATCGCATCATCTAAATCTGCCAATTCTGCTATTGTTAGGGGTTTTCCTTCACATACAGCTAAAATTTGCTCTCTTAATTCAGGGGGATAAGGAAAAGTTTTCCCCTGGAGAAGTTTTACCGAACCACCAATATTTATTTTACTAGATTCTTTTTCTTTTATTTCTACTAAAGCTGCATCAATTCCATCTACAGAAGTGCCACTAATTAAGCCTATTACAATCATTTTTTTATTAGTAATTAGTAATTAGTCATTAGTCCTTAGTCATTAGTAAAACATTATGATATTTTTTTGAAAATTTAAGAGTTTTTTAGAAGACATACCAATGACCTGTGACCTGTGACCAATGACCAATGACCAATGACCAAGTACCATGACGACTAATGACTAATGACCAAGTACCATGACGACTAATGACTAATGACTAATCCATATTTAAGGGGTCAACATCAATAGTCATACTAACGGATGGGGGACATTGAGAGCGTAACTGAGTAAAATCTGGTGTTTTTGCAGTAATTGGTAACTTAAGCAAAATCTGCCAGCGATAGCGGCGAGCAACACGCAGAATACTAGCGGGAGCAGGGCCGAGAATTTCCCCATTTTCACCTACGAGATTTACGCAGGCTTCTGCCAGTGTTTCTGCTACCCGTTGCACCATAATCTCATCAATTCCACTGAGACGAATCAGAATGAGACGACCAGAGGGAGGATAGTTCAAAATAGCTCGTTGTTGTAATTCTGTTTCTGTAAAAGAGAGATAATCGTAATTTTTCACTGCTTCAATCACAGGATGTTCTGGAGAGTAAGTTTGAATTATTACTCGTCCTGGTTCATTTCCCCTACCTGCACGCCCAGCAACCTGGGTCAAAGTCTGAAAAGCGCGCTCATTAGCACGGTAATCTGATCTATGCAGTAGCCCATCTGCTGCTACTACTCCTACAAGAGTTACCCCAGCCAGATCAAGTCCTTTAGTGAGCATTTGAGTTCCTACTAACACATCTGCCTCTTTATCTGCAAAACGTTTAAGCAACATTCTGTGGGCTCCTTTAGTGCGGGTAGTATCGCTATCAAAGCGGAGACAGCGGAGGTTAGGAAACTGTTTTGTTAACTCTTCTACCACTCGCTGAGTACCACTCCCAAAAAATTTTAAATAAGGAGAACCACACTCAGGGCAATTTTGCGGATGTAAGGAACTGTAGTTACAATAATGACAGCGTAACAATTCAGTTGCTCCTTCATGAGTATAGTGATAGGAGAGAGAAACATCACAATGAGGACAATCAATTACATAGCCACAACTTCTACAAGAAACGAAAGTACTATGACCTCGACGGGATATAAAAAGAATGCCCTGTTGATCATTACTTTGAAGATTTAAGAGCGCATTTTCCAGTGAAGTACTAAAAATCGAGCGATTTCCTCTTTGCAACTCTAGTCTCATATCAACTACTTCCACTGGAGGTAAGGGGCGAGACTCAATTCTTTCAGGTAAAGAGAGATAATGCAAGTTCTGATCGTTGTTATTTTGCCGCTGCTTGACCTGTAACCAACTTTCTAAAGAAGGAGTAGCAGAACCCAAAATAAGGGGTAAATTTTCCATTTGTGCTCGCCATAAGGCAACAGTACGAGCATGATAAGTAGGGGATGGTTGGTCTTGTTTAAAACTAGAATCGTGTTCCTCATCGAGGATAATTAAACCTAAATTGGGTAGAGGAGCAAAAATAGCAGAACGAGTACCAATTACTACTTGTGGTTCATCCCGTAGAATTTGTCGCCAAGTATCATAACGTTCACCCTCAGAAAGAGCGCTATGATACACAAAAACTTTGTTACCAAAACGAGCGCGAAAACGGTCAGTGAGTTGGGGGGTTAAACCTATTTCTGGAACTAAAACTAAGGCTGATTTTTTTTGTTGTAAAATCGGGGCGATCGCCTGTAAATAAACCTCTGTTTTTCCCGAACCTGTGACCCCATGCAACAATATTTGTGCAAATCCTACGGTTTCTGTAATTTGCTTGAGGGCGTTTGTTTGGTATGGTGTAAGTTCTTTTGCTGTATCCCTTGCATTAGAGTCTGACTCATTTAAAAAACGGAGGATTTCTCTTTCTTCAATAACTACACAGCCTTTTTTTTCAAGAGTTGTGACAACCGAGCTGCTTATTTTACATTTTTCAACTAATTGACTAAGCCATAATTCACCGCCCTGGTGTTTAAGTACTTCTAAAACTTCTCGTTGTTGCTTAGTTAAGTCCAGGGGAAAGGTATTAACCACCAGAGTTACAATTTTTTGCAGTTTAGGGCGGGTTGTTTTAGGTGGAGCGAGATAACTTTCAACCAAACCCCTACGCAATAACTCTCGTATTCCTAAAGATGCTTTTTGAAATTGACGTTGGAGATACTGAGCGCTATAGTCTCCATCCTTTTGAGATTGAAGAATGTCAAGTACTTGTTGTGCGTGAACACTTAAAAAAGATGCTGATCCTGGGGGTATATTGGGTAAAAGGCGAAGTCTGCGTTGACTTCGTCTTAATATTCCTGGTGGGAGAGCCACTCGAAGTACTGTCATTATTTCAGTACAATAATATTCAGCTACTTTAAGTAATAAATTCCAATAATATTTAGGGAAAAAGCCAGCAGCTATTACCGACTCAACCTCTCGAATGTTGTTAATAGCTATTGATGCTGGGGGTTGTTCAACTTCACGAACCGCAATACCTCCCATTACCTGTTTCCCAAAAGGCACACTTAAAATATCTCCTGGTTGCACTGATAAATGTTTTGGGAGTTGATAAGTATATAATCCTTCTGCACCAGGACAGTCAACCAGTACTTCAATGTAGGGTAATTTAGGGGACTGTAATTGATAATTTGACCGAGGTTCAGCTAATACTAAAGTTGATTTTAGTTTATACATTTTTTTGGGATTTTTTGAATTATAAATATACTTGATTTTCAGTCTTCACGGTTATATTAACATAATACAAGCAAATGTGCGTTTCTTTCAGTGAGTAAGTACCAGGAAAGTGAGCAGCATTGTAAATTTTTGATCCCTTAGATATGCTTGTTTTTTGACAATTTATTTTTTCTATATAAGTTTTGTATCTCAAACATAATAACATTAATAAATTGTATTGATAGTTACAGAAATTGGATTTTGAAAATGAGCGCTTAGTACAGCTATCAATAACTTCAAAATTCTTAAAGGTATAGCAGTGTTAGAGTTAGTTGTGGTCAATCTCATCAAAAAAAGTATTAAAAACTTAAGGTAGGTTACAACAAAGTCAAATAGAAATGGTATAGTAGATCAATAATTTATGAGAGGTGAAAAATCTTAAGCACAGAGTAAATGAATATAAACTTGTTGTGGTTAATGTTTGATAATAATCTCTTCACAACATTAATGATAACTGCTATGGTGACAGAAACAACTCATTTTTGTTTTTATTATTCGATAATTTCAAATCATTATTACAAGATCAATTGTAACCCGACTTAGTTAAAGTGTTTTGTAGTAAAAATTGCAACAAAAAAATAAATATCTTAAATTTAGTAAGGGATAGAAAGGAGTAAGTTTTGAGGATTAATTTGAGAAAAACAAGATAAGATCTTGTCAGTTTTCTAAAAAAAGATGCAAAATAAATTTAGATGAAAATCAAGTAAAAGCTGATGAAATATTCAAAAGAGACAAAAAATATAATCAAAAAAGAGATTGTAGATAGTTCCGAGATAAGTCTTAAAGTGACTAACCTAAATTTAGGGGAAGTAGAGTTATCAAATAAGGCAGTTAATGAGAGTGAGGTTAACTCATCTAAATATAGAAAAGTCAACTCAGATGACACAGTGGGAGCTTTTTTCAAAGAAATGGCGCGTTATCCATTATTAAAAGCTTGCGAAGAGATTGAATTAGCTAATTGCGTGAGGTTAATGATGGAAATAGAGGAAAAGAAAGAGCAGATGTTAATAGAGTTACAACGTACGCCAAGCCAAGCAGAATTAGCGAAAGCGATGGGGTTATGTAATGAAAGAGAGTTAGAAAATTGTCTGCATCGTGGTAGAGTAGCCAAGAGTAAGATGATCCGTTCTAATTTAAGATTAGTGGTTTCAATCGCTAAAAGATATCTTAATCGGGGAGTATCTTTTTTAGATTTAATTCAAGAAGGAGCAATTGGTTTAAATAGAGCTACCGAAAAATTTGATCCCAATAAAGGATACAAATTTTCTACCTATGCTTATTGGTGGATTCGTCAAGCAATTACAAGAACAATTGCTAATGATGCACGAACTATTCGCTTACCAATTCATGTGGTAGAAAAGCTGAATAAATTGAAAAAAGCTCAGAGTAGTTTAAAGCAAAAATTACAACGTAATCCCAATGAAGAAGAATTAGCAAAAGAATTAGAGATCAGTAGAGCTAGTTTGCGTCAATTGTTACAATTACGAAGACAATCTCTATCGCTAAACCATCGTATAGGAAAGGGGGAAGACACAGAATTAGTTGATTTAATTGAAGATAATGCTTTGCAGTTACCCGAAGATTATATGAGCGAAGAGATGATGCGTCAAGACATTTTAGAAGTGTTAACTGAAGTTCTAACAGAAAGAGAAAAAGATGTGATTTGTTTGCGATATGGATTGTCTGCAAGCAAGTCTTATACTCTTGATGAAGTAGCTGCAATGTTTAATCTTTCTCGTGAGCGAGTGCGTCAAGTTCAAACAAAAGCAATGCGTAAATTACGCCGTCCCCAAGTTGCTCGTCGTCTTAAAAATTGGTTGAAATAAAGTCAAACGTCATTGGTCATTGGTCATTGGTCATTGGTCATTAGCTAAATGTTATGATATTTTTAAGTTTTTTTAGAATACATACTAATGACTAATGACTAATGACGTTTGACTTATTTATATCGTGTAAGTTGAATGCGGTAACGTTGTTTTTTAGTAACAGAAACTTCACCAACTTCTAAACGACCTTTACCAGTTACAGAAATTAAATCGCCAGAGTTAACAATGTAACTAGATTGAGTAATTTCTTTCCAATTAACCCGCACATCACCAGCAGAAATAGAGTCAGCCATTTTGCTACGGGAGACACCAAAACCAGCGGAGGCGATCGCATCTAAACGCATAGATGCTTCTACAGTTTGCATTTCTTTCTTTTGTGGGGGGCGAATTTTCAACTCAGTGAGTTGAATGGGGCGACATTCAACAGTTACAGAACGAACTTGTGTGAGAGAGATGGTCAAGAAATCAGCAATTTCTGGGACAACGATAACTTGAGCTCCTCTTTCACCCAAAACAATAAGATCGCCAATTTTGTCACGTACCAACCCAGTCCCTAAAATAGCGCCCAAAAAATCACGATGGGTAGCAGGATCAAAAAGAAAATTACCAGCAATATCTAAAGCCGAGACTGAAACTTGAGTTTCATCAAAAGGTATTTCAAGACGAGAGATGCCGATACGCTGGCGTTCTGCGCCTGGATATCCGCCCCAAGTCAACAGTTGAACTTCTGTCAAACGGGCAAAAATTCGCTGAACTTCTGCCAAAACGGGAGGTGAGCAAAAATCAGTTAAGACAACTTCCCAGTTTTTTAAGGCGAGATCTGCTTTGTCAATGATTCTAGCAACAGCATCTCGATTTTCAACTCCTTTTAACAATTCTTCTCTAGGGAGCATTTTTCATCCTTTAGTTAATTAAAATCAATTATTGTAGGGGTTATGAGTCAAATTAGTTGATTAAGTTTCAAAAAAGAGGTAAACATCAACTAAGCTTGAATTTAAGTGTATAGTTGTAGTTGATGATCTAAAAAAAGAGTAGCAGCTTTGCACTTAACACTCAACAGTTATGATAATAATGACTGAAACTCATTTTTTCCAGTGAGTTATTGGTGCTGCTATTGCTTGAGTGTTTTGAGCAAAAATACTCATAAGCTAGAAGTTAAGAGCTTCAAGGAAAAAATACAATAAAATTATATCTAAAACTATGACAAAGGTTCTTGTATCTGACACAATTGACCAAGCGGGAATTAAAATTCTGGATCAGGTAGCCCAAGTAGATGTAAAAACAGGACTACCAGCAGAAGAACTGGTAAAAATAATCCCAGAATATGATGCCTTGATGATTCGATCAGGGACAAAAGTGACGAAAGAAATCATTGAAGCAGGTACCAAACTTAAAATTATTGGCCGTGCAGGTGTAGGCGTAGATAATGTAGATGTACCAGCGGCAACGCGTCAAGGGATTGTAGTAGTAAATTCACCGCAAGGGAACACAATAGCAGCGGCAGAACACGCGATCGCCATGATGCTCTCTCTTTCACGTCACATTCCCGAAGCTAACCAATCAGTAAAAAATAAGGAATGGAAACGTAATGAGTTTATCGGCGCAGAATTATATAAAAAGACTTTGGGAGTGATTGGTTTAGGTAAAATAGGTTCCCATGTAGCCAGTGTAGCTAAAGCTTTAGGAATGAAAATACTCGCCTATGACCCATTTATCTCCAAAGAAAGAGCAGATCAAATAGGTTGCACCTTAGTAGAGTTAGATATACTTTTTAGTGAAGCTGATTATATAACCCTTCATATACCAAAAACACCAGAAACAGCTCATTTAATTAACGCTGAAGTTTTAGGCAAAATGAAACCAACAGCGAGAATTATCAACTGTTCGAGGGGGGGAATAATTGATGAGGATGCTCTGGTAGAAGCTATAGAAAAGGGACAAATTGCAGGTGCAGCGCTGGATGTATTTGAAACAGAACCCCTTGGAGAATCAAAGTTACGAGATCTAGGGTCAAAAGTAATTCTCACGCCTCATTTAGGAGCTTCCACCGAAGAAGCACAAGTAAATGTAGCTCTTGATGTAGCTGAACAAATTCGGGATGTATTGTTGGGATTGCCAGCAAGATCGGCTGTGAATATCCCAGGATTAAACCCCGATGTCATGGAGAAACTTAGACCATATCTGAGACTAGCAGAAACCTTGGGCAATTTAGTAGGGCAACTGGCAGGGGGTAGGATTGATTTATTAAAAGTAAATCTACAAGGAGAATTGGCGACAAATGAGAGTCAACCGTTAGTGGTAGCCTCCATCAAAGGATTATTATCTAACGCCTTGCGTGAACGAGTAAACTATGTAAATGCCAGCATTGAGGCAAAAGAACGAGGAATCCGCGTGATCGAAACAAGAGATCCTTCAGTAAGAGATTATTCAGGATCCCTTCATCTAGAAGCACGGGGCACAATGGGAGAACATTCTGTAATGGGAGCTTTGTTGAGTAATGGAGAAATTCGCATTACCAATCTTAATGAGTTTCCTGTGAATGTGCCACCAAGTAATCATATGGTATTTACGTTACACCGTGATATGCCAGGTATTATAGGGAAAATAGGCTCTTTATTAGGCAGTTTTAATGTCAATATAGCCAGTATGCAGGTAGGTCGCAAAATTGTACGTGGTGATGCGGTAATGGTACTTAGCATTGATGATCCCTTACCAGAAGGGATTTTGTCAGAAATTACTAAGGTTCCTGGTATTCGTGATGCGTATACTGTTAGTTTGTAGAACAGAACCATAAGTGAAAGGTTGTAAGGTGCGAAGCGGGTTAATATTGAAGGAAGCGTTATAACCGTACTTATCAGCGATCGGCGAGCAGTAATCGGCGATCGCTGATCTCTGAATTAGCATAAACATAGAGGAATGAAAGGAAAGACGGCACTAGCAGTATAAATGCTGCTAGTGTTTAAAAAAATAAAAAAACGCTATAAATCATAACTGGATAACTAAAAACTGAGAATTAGGTGTTAAATAGCTGGTGGGAAATAAAAATAATTTGTGATTCTGACCTAGAAGATGCAATATTTTGGCGGTTAGAAAAATTTGGTTGTCGGGGAATGGCAACGGAAATAAATCAAAAAAATTGGCCAAGTATATGGACAGATGCAGAAGAAAAAGGAGAAAAATCAGAGGGGCATGAAGAAACAGCAAATGAGGTAGTGAAAAATAAAGAAGAGCAAATCATAATTCGGGGTTATGTGTCTCAAATAGAGGTGGATGTGTTGGATTTGGCAGCTCTGGCTCTATGGTTGCGTCAAGATGCTTTACTATTAGATAAACCAACGCCTGTAACTCGTTGGAGTTTGATAGATGAGGAAGATTGGTCAAGTAGTTGGAAGCAACACTGGCAACCTCAAGAAATAGGCGATCGCTTTTTGATTTATCCAGCTTGGTTAGAACCTCCTGTAAACTCAGAAAGAATAATCCTTCGTCTCGATCCAGGAGCAGCTTTTGGGACGGGAGTTCACCCCACTACCCAACTGTGTATGGAGTCTTTAGAAATGCGTCTTGGCTATACTGAATCTAAAAGTGTAATTGCTGATATCGGTTGTGGTTCAGGTATTCTCTCTATCGGTGCTTTGTTATTGGGAGCAACAAAAGTCTATGGTGTAGATACTGATATCTATGCTGTAGAAGCATCTCGTAGCAATGGCAACCTCAATGGAATTGATCCAAAAAACCTGGTGATTGAAAAGGGCAGTGTGGCAAAGTTAAAAGAATTGAACCCTTCTGGGTTTGATGGCATTCTGTGTAATATCCTGGCAGAAACAATCTTAAAATTAATCCCTGAAATAACAGCCATGGCTAAACCAAATAGCTGGGGAGTTTTTAGTGGTATCCTTTTAGAGCAAACAAAGTTAATTGCTGATAGCCTTGAAACCCATGGTTGGACTGTGGCGGCACTTTGGAAGCGACAAGAATGGTGTTGCTTTAATATTAGACGATAGCAAATTTGTGAAAATGAAACAGTTGTTTAAAGCTGATAATTTTCCAAGTAGTTAAAACAAAATATGAGTGAAGCATCAAATTTTTTTCCTTTACAACCAATTTCTCGACGTACGGCATTAAAAATCGGCGCTGTTTCTTTGATAGGAATGCTGGGATATTCCAGGTTCTCCAAAAGTTCACCACATCGTTTTCAACAAGATAACCTAGATTTACCATTTTCCCTATCTCAATCAAAATCAGTGGTAGTAGTGGGTGGTGGTTTGGCTGGGTTAGCTTGTGCAAATGAGCTGAGTAAACGAGGTTTTAGAGTAACTTTGTTAGAGCGATCGCCTAATTTGGGTGGCAAAATCGCAAGTTGGCAGATCCAAGTGGGTGAGGATAAATTTATGATGGAGCATGGTTTTCATGGATTTTTCCCCCAATACTATAATCTCAACAGTCTCGTAGAAGAATTGCAAATTACCGATAATTTTAAGTCTTTGGAATACTATTCCCTGGTATTTCGGGATGGCTTGTATCAGCCAGAAGTTTTCCGCCCCAACTCTTCCGCTTTTCCCTGGAATATAGTAGATTTGGCGATCGCCTCTCCTAATCGACTTCGTTGGGGAATTAACCTCACTAAACTCTCTCATTGGCAAGTTTTTCGAGCCATTACTGGGTTCCAAATTCCTAAAACTTTTAATCGGCTCGATAGCATATCAGTATCTCAATGGGTAACAAAAGATTTTCCTTCTGGATTGTATGATTTATACTTTCTCCCTTTTGCTAAGTCAAGTCTCAATGCTCCAGATACTTTAAGCACTGGGGAATTACTCCAGTTTTTCCATTTTTATTTTTTTGGCAACCCAGAAGGGCTAGCTTTTAATGGTACTAAACAGGATATGGGTACTAGCTTAGTTCAACCAATAGCTACAGCAATTACAAATAATGGGGGGAAATTTATTACTGAAGCCAATGTGAATAACATTAACTGTAAGGGCGGTAAAATTGATAGTCTTACCTATACCAGAGGTGATTCTTTTCCTAGTGTTCCTTTTTGGGTGGAGCGTAACGAGTTACTAGAAGATGGTCAGTTAACATATTACGGTGCTGGAGATACTGTTTTTGCTGCTACTCCTCAAACGAATGAAGCAATATCTCTCACTTGTACCCATCAAGGCTGTACTGTTGCGCGACAAGCAGATGGTAAGTTTCTTTGTCCTTGTCATGGAGCTTTGTATGATGAAGAAGGTAAAGTAATATCAGGTCCTGCTAAACGAGATTTACCACGTTTAAAAATAACTCAACGTCAAGATGATCGGGTGGAGTTGCTCGCTAGTAATTCTTCAAGTAAGGTGAATACTATCAAAGCGGATTACTATGTGATTGCGGCTGATGTTCCTGGTGTTAAGCATTTGTTTCACTTAATGACAGGTGAGGTGAGTCAAGAGCTGAAAGAGCAAATAGAAGCATTGGCGATCGCCGATCCTTTTGCTGTAGCGCGTTTTTGGTTTGACCGAGATTTTGAATGGGAACATAGTAATTTTACCTCCCTTTCTGGCTATAGTCTCACCGACAGTATCACTCTTTATCATCGCATTCAAGAGCAGTTTATTGAGTGGGCAAATCGTACTGGTGGCAGTGTAATTGAATTGCACGCTTATTGTTATAAAGAGCAAGAATTTCCTACTCAGTCTGCACTTTTAACTACTTTTGAAAAAGAGTTATATGAAATTGTCCCAGAATTAATACAAGCAAATTTGTTGCACAAAGAATTAGTTAATCAAAAGAATTTTTCTGGTTATCCTCCTAATAGTTATAACTCACGTCCAGAAACTAATACAGTTATTCCTAATTTATTCTTTGCTGGAGATTGGGTAAAAATGCCTTTTCCTTGCGGTTTAATGGAACGAGCTGTAAGCAGTGGTTTATTAAGTGCTAATGCTATTCTTCATCAAGAGGGAAGACAAAGACGAACTCTTTTTTCTGTTAACCCAGAAGGTATTTTTAAGCTTTAGTTTAGTAGACCTGTTGCGAAAATTTTTAAACCCCCCCTAACCCCCCCTTAATAAGGGGGGGAAATGTCTGTTTTTTGGTAAATTTCCCCCCCTTATTAAGGGGGGGAAATGTCTGTTTTTTGGTAAATTTCCCCCCCTTAATAAGGGGGGGTTAGGGGGGGTTAACACTACTTCGCAGCTTAAGGTCTAGTCATTGGTTATTAGTTATTGGTTATTAATCACTCGCACTGTATTTCGACAGTCAGTTCGACTACGCTCACTGACCGTCGAAATACAGTGCGGATGTCGGACTTAATGATAAATAGGTAAAGTAAACCAAAAATTAGCACCAGAATTTGGGTTAGTAATTACTCCTATTTCTCCACCGTGAGCTTTAATAATTTGACGACAAAGATATAAACCTAATCCTAAACCTGTTGTTCTTTTAGCTGTTTTACCCCGTCGATAAAGTTCAAATAAACTATCAGCTTGCTCTGGATTTATGCCTATACCATTATCAGCAATGTAACAGCAAATCATGTTATTTTTGTTTGGCATTTCAGCGCTTAAAGTAATTTTAACTCCTGGGGGGTTATGTTTGAGAGAATTGGCGATTATATTTTCAAATACTCGCCAGAGTTGATTGGGATCTGCGTTGACTTTTGGCAAATCTGCTGATATTTTATTTTCTAAAGTTGCTTTATTTTTTATTAGTATTGGTTGCCATTCTTCGGCTAATTTTTGAGTTAAATTGTCTAATTTTATGGTTTGATATTGTAATTGTACACCCCATACTTCCAGTTGTTGAGTTTCTACTAGGGAATTGATGAGATTTAATTGGCGATCGCAACTACTTTGCATTCTTTCTAAAACAGAAAAAGATATGGGGATTTTCTCTTGTTTTTCATTACCTTTGAGTAAGTTTTTCAACACCATTGACATTCCAATTACTGGGTTGCGTAAATCGTGGGAAACTGCATGAAGATACACTCGTAAAGTCTCTTCTGCTTTTTGCCGTTCTTTTATTTCTTTTTCTAGTAATTTATTTTGCTTTTTTAGTTCTTTTTTCTGACGACTAATAGTTAGTTGATTTTCAATTCTGGCTAAAACTTCTGCTTCTTGAAAAGGTTTAGTGATATAGTCTATTCCCCCTATTTGAAAAGCTTTTACTTTATCCCAGACATCATCAAGAGCGCTGATAAAAATAACGGGTATTTCTTGAGTTTTTGGGTCTGATTTTAATTTTTCACATACTTGATAACCATCCATTTCTGGCATCATTATATCTAGTAAAATTAAGTCTGGAAGCGCTTGATTGATGGTGGTAAGTGCGGTTTTTCCATTGAGCGCTTTACGGACTTTATAACCGATCTCACTTAACATTCCTCCTAATAAACGGAGGTTGTCTGGGGTGTCATCCACAACTAAAATATTTCCTTGGTTGTTGGTCATTTTTTTTAGATAAAACAAATATTAATATAAGTAATAAACCCACCCTCTTACCCCCCTCCCAAGAGCAGGGCTGTTTCATTTAAAATGTTCAAAATTGTTAAAACCCTTGTACAATAAGGTTTTTAGGGGTTAATTTCTATCAATTAATCAAAACTTTTAAGTCATAACCGTATCGCAACGGGTTGAAACCCGTTGCTACTCCAGACGAAACCCGCCTGCGCGGGTTAGGTTGGTCTGTGTATGTCAAGTTTGATATTAGTTAATTACAAAAAAATTGTTAATGTTAAAAATTAAGTTACTTTCCGTAAAATGAAACGGCCCTGCCTCCCAAGAGGGGGATGATTTACCAAGAAAAGACGGGAGAGTGAAAGCCTCCCTCTTTCAAGGGGAGGATAAAACTCGACGCGACGGGTTTTAACCCGTTGTTTCATTTTCTAATTTTAATTGTTCTATACATTTCTCAATAACTTGAGTCATTGTTTTTTCTTTTTGTTCTGCACAATTTTTCAATTTTGCTATTCTTTTTTCACTTAATTTGAGAGAAACTTTTTTCTTAAACAGCGCAGCCGCGCGCTAACGCTCTTGACATTGGAGAGACGCCTTAATTATAATATTAGCATGAGATACCGAACACAAAAAATACTTCTAACAGAAAACGTAGACGATGAAGCTTACGCCTATCTACTATGGTGTTGTGCAGAATCAAATTCTTTATATAACAGTGTTTTATTTCACGTAAGGCAAGCTCATTTTGAACAATGTCCCAGAACTCAATTCTTTGATAAATTTGATTTTTTTAGATCGAGCTTTAAGCGGACAAAAGTTCAGGTTAGCTATGCACAATTATGTAAAGAGTTCAAAGAGAATAATCATTATCAAAATATTGGAGGTCAGCAAGGTCAACAAACAATAAAATCCGTAGTTGAAGCAATAACAGCCTATAATAAATTGCTGCCTATGTGGTTTAAAAGTGAATTGAAAGCTCCACCGAAAATTCCTAATTACAGAAAATCAGGAGGTTTATATCAAGTTGCTTTCACTAATCAAACCATTAAGTATAATCATTTTGAAGGGTTTTGTCAATTACCCATAGCAAGAGGAAATAAAGAAGAATTGTTAAACCCAGAAATTATAATTCCTGGAGGTAATGGATTTACTTCTGAACAAATAGCTGAGGTGAGAATAATCCCTAGCAATGGAAAACTTTGGGCTGAATATGTTTACAAAACGGAGAAGACCTTAGCTACTAACTTAGATTATTCTCAAGCATTGGGAATTGATTTAGGAGTTAATAACATAGCAACTGCTGTTAGTACTCTGGGTAAAAGCTTTATCATTGATGGTAAAAAGCTTAAATTTATTAATCAAAAGTTCAATAAGTTTGTTGCCAACTATAAGCAAGGGAAAAATGAGTTCTTTTGGGATGAAAAACTAGATGAGGTAACTCACAAAAGAAATTGTCAAGTGAGGGATTATATCAATAAAACTGCTAGATTTTTAATAAACCATTGTTTAACCAATAGTATTGGGAATCTAGTAGTTGGTTGGAATGAAGGCAATAAACAAGAGATAAACATAGGAAAAAGAAACAATCAAAATTTTGTTCAAATTCCACTAGCTAGGCTAAAAAACAGGATTAAAGAAATAGCCGAATCAGTAGGAATTGTATTTACTGAGACAGAAGAATCATACACCTCTAAAAGTAGTTTTCTAGATAATGATTTATTACCTAAATTTGGTGAAAAACCCAAACGGTATGAATTTAAAGGAAAACGAATTAAGAGAGGATTGTATCAGACAATTAAAAAGTGTTTAATCAATGCTGACTGTAATGGTGCAGCTAACATTTTAAAAAAAGTAACTACACAGTTAAAGATTAATTTAACCAAGGTAGATAAGGGAGTTTTGACTCTCCCAAAACGATATTTTTTAACAGATTTATGTAGAGAATATCGGAAAAAGGCGTACCGAGCTACGGCTTTAGCCTAGCGAGTGACTTCCTTTTAGAATCCCCGCCTCTTTAGAGCGGGGAGAAGTCAAAGCATTGGGAGCAAATGATGATGAATACTCTGCCACTTACCCTTGATTTAAAAACAGTTAATCTCACTGATGAGCAATTTTATCAGTTGGCGATCGCTAATCCTGATTTGCGCATTGAGCGTACCCCAGAAGGAGGTTTAATTCTGATGTCACCAGTAGGTGGTTTTAGCGGAAATCAAGAATTGGAACTTGGTGGTAAAATATATGTTTGGAATAGTCAAACGAAACTGGGTAAGGTTTTTAGTTCTTCAACAATTTTTAAGCTACCAGGTGGGGGCGATCGCTCTCCTGATGCTGCTTGGATTGAATTATCTCGCTGGAACTCACTTACACTCGAAGAGCGGAAAAAGTTTCCTCCCATCGCTCCAGATTTTGTGTTAGAGTTGCGCTCTCCTAGTGATTCTTTAAAATTACTTCAGTCAAAAATGCAGGAATATCTTGATTGTGGAGTGCGTCTGGGTTGGCTTTTTAATCCTCAAAATCAAGAGGTGGAAATTTATCGACTGGGTAAAGAGAAAGAAGTTAGAGCACTCCCTACAGACTTATCAGGAGAAGATGTGCTCCCTGGATTTATTTTACGGGCAGAAAAATTTGAAGAGTAATTTTAGTCATTGGTCATTAGTCCTTAGTCCTTAGTCAAACGCATGTCTTCTAAAAAATTCTTAATTTTTCTTAAAAAGATCATAACATTTAGCTAATGACTAATGACCAATGACCAATGACCAATGACCAATGACTAATAACTAATGACTAATTGATTAATTTCTTCAAAAAGAAAGTTATTTGCTAAATGTTGAAGGGCGATCGCCAGTGGTGCAAAATCTTCTGGTATTTCCTTAATTAATTCTAAAACCAAATCATCACTACATTCTAATGCAGCTTGATTTAGTTTTTCTACCCATTCTTTTGGCATTTGGGACAAATAAAAATCTAGATTTTGTGTTGTTATTTGTTTTGGTTGTTCAGCTAATTTTTTTGTTGCTTCTGCATAGATATATTTTACTCCTAAATATTGAGCCATTTTCGCAAAAATCACTTCTTCTTTAAAAGGTTTGCGGACAAAATCATCACAACCTGTGGCTAAAACTGTTTTTATTTCTTCTTCAAAAGCACTAGCAGTTAAAACAATAATTTTAGTACTTTGACCTTTTTTTGTTGCTTTAATTTTTTTACTAGCTTCATAACCATTCATTACTGACATTTTAAGATCCATCCAGATCAAATGAGGTTGCCAATTTTCCCAAACTTCTATACCTTTTTTACCATTTTCTGCTTCCTTTACTGTAAAACCTACTCCAGTTAATAGTTTGACTAGCAAAAGTCGATTTTGAGGGTTATCTTCAACCACTAATATTTTATATTCTGGTTGATTTGGAGCTAAACTAATTACTTTTTGCTGGGGTTTATGTGCCTGAATTTCACTTAAGGAAGCTGGATTTATTTTAATATCAAATGTAAAAATAGTTCCTTTTCCTACTGTACTTTTTACGCTGATATCTCCTCCCATGAGTTGGACAAATTTTCTACTAATTGCCAGACCTAAACCTGTTCCTTGTTGTGTTTTTTTCCCTGTTTCTGTTTGACCAAAAGCTGTAAATAATTTATCTATTTCTGTTGCTGCAATTCCTGGTCCTGTGTCTTCTATTTCAAATATTATTCTCACCCCCTCTATCCCCTCCTTATTCAGGGGGGGAATGCTTGCTAAGGGGGGTTTTTGAGTGGATTTTTCATTATTTGCTTGCGTGGAGAAGTTAGAGGTTTTTTGCTTGATTTCTGGTGCATTTTTTACTGTTAAAATTATTCTTCCTGTTTGGGTAAATTTAAGGGCATTTCCCAAAAGATTAATTAAGACTTGGCGTAATTTATTTTCGTCTGTTTTGATGTATTGGGGAAGGTTGGGACTTTTCTCAAAAATTAGTTGTAAGTTTTTTGATTGAGCTTTTAAATTCAACATGGCTTCAATGGTTTCTAAAAAGCAATAAATGTCAAAACTATTCTCATTGAAGGTGATTTTACCTGCTTCTATTTTAGACATATCTAAAATGTCATTAATTAAAGCTAATAAATGCTCGCCACTACGGATAATAATGTTTAATTCTTCGCAGTTAAATTGCGGATTTTTTGCCATGAGTTGACTAAAACCAAGAATTGCGTTGAGGGGTGTTCTCAATTCATGGCTCATATTAGCTAAAAATGTACTTTTGGCTTTATTGGCAGTATCGGCGACTTCTTTTGCTTTTTGTAATTCTATTGTTCGTTCTTCAACTTTTTTTTCTAATTCATTAGAAAATTGTTTCAATTCAGCAAAGGATCTTTTTAATTCTGCTGCCATTTGGTTGAAAGATGAGGCTAAGATATCGAGTTCATTTATGCCTGAATTTGATACTTTTTGCTCTAATGCTCCATTGGCTATTGCTATACTTGCTTTACTTAATTTATTGATGAGTTGAGTAATCTTACGCGAGGTGTAAATTGCCCACAAAGTTGCGATGAGTAAGGCTAATATACACAGGAGGATGGTGGTTATGGTATTTTCATGGATTTCATCCATAAAGTCAGCTTCGGGAATGACTACCACAATTAGCCAGTTAAGTCCTTTATTATCTCGAAAAGGTGTGATTTGGAGAAATTGACGCTCGCCATCTAACTTAAATTCTAATTGCTGACTTTTTTCTATTTGGTTTAAGTCTTGAAAATTGGCTAACAAATATTGAGCGGTTGCTTGAATTAAAGGATTGTTGCTTTGTGTTGCCGCGAGTCTTTCTTGGTTGTCATTTATGAGGTTTTCTGATGCTGAACTGGCTACAAGTAGTCCGTTTGGCTCCATGATTAAGGTTACTCCAGACTCACCAATGGAGAAGTTTTGCAAAAATTCTCCGATATCCTCAAGAAGAGTATTAGTTGTGACGACTCCTAACAGTTTTCCTTGTTCATCGTATATTGGTTGACTGGCTGCGATTACTACTTTTTTTGACTCTGTTGTTAAATAAATTGTACTCCAAGTAGGTTTTTTGGCTGCTATTGCTGCTTGATACCAGGGGCGTTTTCTCGGATCATAGTTGGATTTTTCTCCTAATAATTTAGTAATATTTCCTTGTCGATCGAGGGTATATTTTTTGACATTAGAGGAATCAATTTTGTTATGTAATTCCATTTCTAGATGGTGATTTTTTTGGCGAACAACTTCGATATAATTACCCTGTTTTTCTACCCCAACTGCAATGAGATTAATTTCTTCAAACCACTCATGCTCTTGAGCGAAATATTGCCCCATATCAACTAAATTATTTAAATCCAATTTACCTAAACTGATAGCATCAGCGTTGATTTGATTGATTAAATGGGGCTTTGCTAGATGGTTTTCTAGCTGATGTTGAATGTTTGCTGTAATTTTATTTCGTAAATCTTTAGTAACGTCGTTAACTGCTTTCTGTCCATTGCGTAATGAAAGCCATCCTATAATTCCCACAGTAGCAAATATTTGCAACAGAAATGGCACGATAATAATTAGGCGCAATGGTAATTTTTCCTTGTTTTTTTGGGACTTTTTACTAGGTTGCGCGCTGATGTTTTTTTCTTTTGCCATTGTCTCGCTACTTCTTTAGGTTTCAGCTTGATTTATAAAATGTGTACTTATTTCCCCTATTATGCAATTTTAGCGCAATGTTTTTTAGGACACGAGCAAGGGGATGGGCGCCCCTTGTCTTGTGTTTTAGGAGACGAGCAAGGGGATGGGCGCCCCTTGTCTTGTGGCTTTGTAAATAAGCTAATTATTTTATATAAAAAAAAAATCAACTTATTTTCTGCATTCCTGCTTTAATTGGGTCAAAACTATCATCAAATTGGGTATTTTTATCATAGTATGCTCCATTAAAATCAGCCCGAAACAAATTTGCTCCTATCAAAATTGCTCCACTTAAATCAGCTTTAAATAGAGTAGCTTCTAGGAGAATAGCTCCTATAAGATAAGCTTCTTTTAATGATGCTCCTGTCAAATTAGCTCCTACTAAATTAGCTTGATTTAGATATGCTTGAGCTAGATTTGCTCCGCTTAAATCAACTCTTGTTAAGTAAGATAATACTAAGCTGGTGTGTCTGAAATTAGCTCCTTTAAACGAAGCTCGCGTTAATTCAAATCCGTCAAGGTTTGCTGTACTTAAATCTACTCCGTCAAAAATTTTTTTTCCCCTTTGATACTGTTTTTTCAGTTCTTCGGGATCTAAGATATTTGCCATGTACTTGGATTTTTAATTGCTATATATTAATCTAGCCTTAGTTTGCTTTACTTGTCCAATATTTTTGGGGATTTTTAATATAACTTAATTAGATTTTTTTGAGTAAAAATTATTTTCGCTGGTTAAAATATTTGATCGACTTGCTCTTGTAAATTTACAAAAATTGTCTAAAATCTTTTCAAGATTTAGCATGATAATTTAAGTCAAATAAAACAGCAACATTGATTGAATTTATATTGATTAAAATGGAAAAGTAAATTTGAATCTATAAATTACACTCAAGGGAAATAATTAAAGATAAAAATACTAAATTAATATTTTTATTAGTAGTGGGTTAGATTAAGAAAATTGCTACGGGCAAAAATCAAAAGAACATGATATAAATAGAGATTGACTGAAAGAAAAATTATGAGTTGAGTTGATGAATTGTTCAGAAAGTAAATTGAAAACAACAACTTTAGTCGATCTCCTACGAAAAAGAGCTGTCTATGAGACGAACCAAACCGCTTATACTTTTTTGGTGGATGGAGAAAGGGAAGCGGTGAGTGTGTCTTATGGGGAGTTAGATCGTTTAGCTAGGGCGATCGCCGTTGAGTTGCAATCATTTTGTCAACCAGGAGAAAGAGCGCTGCTACTTTACCCCCCAGGTTTAGAATATATTACTGCATTTTTCGGCTGTCTCTATGCTGGTGTAGTAGCTGTTCCTGCTTATCCACCACGACCTAATCGCTCTCTTGGGCGTATTCAAAAAATTATAGAAGATTCACTTCCGAAAATAGCGCTTACTACTAAGTATGTTTTGACTAATTTAGAGCGACTGTTTCCCGAAACTCCTGAATTGAAGCATCTCCACTGGTTAGCCACAGATGATGTGAAGGAAATTTCGGGGATCCGATGGCGAGAACCAGATTTACACGGTGATAGTCTGGCTTTTATTCAGTACACATCTGGTTCTACTGCTGCACCCAAAGGTGTAATGATTAGTCACAGTAATATGCTCCACAATTCTGAGTTAATTTATCAATGTTTTGGACATTCCCCCAATAGTCGCGGGGTTATTTGGCTACCTCCGTATCACGATATGGGACTAATTGGGGGAATTATTCAACCTTTATATGGCGGCTTTCCTGTTATCCTGATGTCACCATTAATGTTTTTACAAAATCCACTCCGTTGGTTACAGGCAATTTCTCGTTATGGAGCTACTACCAGTGGGGGACCAAATTTTGCTTATGATTTGTGTCTGCGCAAAATTACTCCAGAACAACTGAAAAACCTGGATCTCAGTAGTTGGGAAATAGCTTTTAATGGTGCTGAACCGATTAGCTATCATACTTTAGAAAATTTTGCTAATTATTTTGGTGCTTGTGGTTTTCGTCGTGAAGCTTTCTACCCCTGTTATGGGATGGCTGAAGCTACTTTAATTGTTTCTGGTGGCCAAAAAACAGTTCCCATTGTCTCCAAAACTATCCAGAAATCTGCCTTAGAACAACATAAAGTGGTTACAGGAAATTCACAATCAGAAAATAGAACCATAGTTGGTTGTGGTCAAACTTTACCAGGTCAAAAAATTATTATTGTGGATCCTGAAACACAAACTGAATGTTTAACCAACTTCGTGGGAGAAATTTGGGTTAGTGGTGGTAGTGTTGCTCAAGGTTACTGGCAGCAACCAGAAGCAACAACTAACACTTTTTATGCTTATTTAAGAGATACTGGAGCGGGTCCGTTTCTCCGCACTGGTGACTTGGGTTTTTTGGAAAATGGCGAATTATTTGTTACAGGTCGCCTTAAGGATGTAATTATTATTAATGGTCGTAACTATTACCCCCAAGATCTTGAGTGGACTATTGAACATTCTCACCCAGAACATATTAGACCAAATTGTTCTGCTGGGTTTTCTATCCTCGTTGGGGATGAGGAAAAATTAGTTGTGATCGCTGAGGTGGAGCGTCGTTATCAACAAGGTTTGAAAAATAATGGCTCTTTTTTCTCTCCTCAAGAGTTAATTCGTTCTATCCGTAGAACAATTGCCCAACATCACGATTTACAGGTATATACTGCATTGTTACTTAAACCTGGGACTATTCCTAAAACTTCTAGTGGTAAAATTAAGCGTCATGCTTGTCGCTCTCTTTATCTTTCAGGCAGTCTAAATATATTGGATATTTAAAAAATTTATGGTTAAAAAATTTAAAGATTTCTGGTTTTTAGCAATCAAAATTGTAAATATGATTTTTCTGGTAACTGCTTACTAGACAATTGGGTGCGTTACCATAACTCAAAGCTTGCATTAGTCTCATAGCCCGCTTTGGATTAAAATCCTTAGCTAATAACTAAAGTCCATTAAAATAAACTGAAATTATCCTCCTATGTGCATTAGATATCTCTACCATAATTATGGTTTAAGCGGAGGGAAAAAAACTGAGCAGACAAGGGGATCCGCGCCCCTTGTCCACAAGTTTAAATTATAGCGTTTCTCTTAGTCTTGAGGTACGGACAAGGGGATCCGCGCCCCTTGTCTTACCAAGAAAAACTGTACCTCACCATTATGATAATTGCTATATCTTTTTTAAAAATGTCTATTTAGTCCTTTTAGTCCTTTTTAGAGGACTTTGGTTATTAGCTATGAATTGAGTTTCATAAAAAACTAAATATAGGTTTTTAAAAAAAATAACCAAATAATTTAGGAAATTTTTATTGAAAAAATATGACAAAACTTAACTCGGAATGGAATGGGAAAGATGGCTTATCTGTAAGTACTTCAATTAAAAGTGCAACGGAAATTTCTACTTGGTTGGTAACAAAATTAGCAGAAATTCTTGAGCTAGATCCTAATTCAATAGATCCTTATTTGGATTTAACTGATTATGGTCTTAGTTCTATTGAAACAGTTAATCTTTCTGGAGATTTAGAAAATTTCCTCGCCAGAAGGCTTTCTCCTACTTTACTTTGGGATTATCCCACTATCGACGCTTTGGCTCAATATTTGGCTGCTTCTCACAGCGAGTTAGAAAGTTTGTCAACTCAAGCGGTATCCCCTGAATTTTACCGTTTTGACCTCACTCCAGAATACCGTAAATTTCAACTGCAGTTAGAAGAAATTAAGGCTCTGGGTATTGGTAATCCTTTCTTTAGAGTTCAGGAACAAGTGGTAAATGAAACTACAAGAATCGGCGATCGCCAATTAATCAATTTCGCTACTTACAACTATTTGGGAATGTCGGGGGATCCTGTGGTTTCTCAAGCTGCTAAGGACGCTATTGAGCGTTATGGTACTTCTGTATCTGCAAGTCGTCTAGTTTCTGGGGAAAAACCGCTACATCAAGAATTAGAGCGAGAAATTGCTGATTTTATTGGCACAGAAGCTTGTATTGTTTATGTTGGAGGTCACGCAACTAATGTGACTACCATTGGTCATCTTTTTGGCAAAAATGACTTAATTCTCTACGATCAATTCAGTCATAATAGCGTTTTAGAAGGATGCAAACTCTCAGGATCAAGTATTCTTGCTTTTCCCCATAATGACTGGGAAGCTCTAGATGAGATGCTGGCAAGTCGCCGCCTCCACTACCAAAAAGTTTTGATAGTTATTGAAGGTATCTACAGTACTGATGGTGATATCCCCAATTTGCCTCAGTTTATTGAAGTCAAACAACGTCATCACACTTTTTTAATGGTTGATGAGGCTCATTCTTTTGGTGTATTAGGAAAATCTGGGCGGGGAATTAGCGAATTATTCAAAGTCAACCCCAGTGCGGTGGATTTATGGATGGGTACTCTTAGTAAATCTTTTGCTAGTTGTGGTGGTTATATTGCAGGTAGCAGTGCGTTGATAGACTACCTTAAATATACCGCTCCTGGTTTTGTCTATAGTGTGGGTATTTCTCCCCCTAATGCTGCAGCAAGTTTAGCAGCAATTAAGTTACTTAAAGCTGAACCTGAGCGAGTGTCACGTCTCCATGAAAATGCTCGTTTATTCCTGGACTTGGCTCAGAAAAAAGGGCTTAATACTGGTAATAGCGGTGGTTCTCCTGTTATCCCTATCATAGTTGGGGATTCTTTGAAGTCGGTACAACTGTCTCAACAGCTTTTTGAACAGGGTATTAATGTCCCTTTTATGTTCTATCCTTCTGTTCCTCAAAATGCTGCTCGTCTTCGTTTTTTTATCACTTGTACTCACTCAGAAGAACAAATTCGCTTCACTGTTGATACTCTTGCTAATTTATTAGTCACTGGTCATTAGTCAAATGACCAGTGACTAATGACCAGTGACTAATAACTAATAACTTGATTGAGTTTACCACTGCGATATCCTTCTAAATCTAAAGTTACATAGAGGAAACCATAATTTTGCAGGACTGAGACTAATTGCGGTAAATCGGTAGTTAACACAAATTCTTTAATGTTTTCTGGGGGTAATTCAATACGAGCTGTATCACCAAATGAACGCACTCGCAGATTTTTAAACCCCAGTTTTCTCAAATAAATCTCAGCTCTTCCTACTCTCTGTAGTTTCTCAATGGTGATTTCTTCGCCGTAGGGAAAACGAGAACTTAAACAGGGTTGAGCGGGTTTATCCCACCAGGGAAGTCCTAATGTTTTGGCAAGTTGGCGCACTTCTGCTTTCGTTATACCTACTTCTGCTAATGGGCTACGGGCTCCTCTTTCTTTGGCTGCTTGTATTCCAGGTCGATAATCTTGTAAATCATCTGCATTGACTCCATCTACTACATACGGATATCCCTGTTGAATGGCTAGGGGTTTGAGGGTGTCGTGGAGTTCACTTTTACAAAAGTAACAGCGGTTGATGGGATTTGAGGTATAGTTGGGGTTTTCCATTTCATGGGTTTCTACTAACTCATGAATAATACCTATTTCCGCCGCTTGTATTTGAGCGTCTTCTAATTCTTCTGGTAACAGGGAGGGAGAAACTGCAGTAATGGCTAAGGCGCGATCGCCCAATACATCATAAGCTATTTTTGCCACTAAAGTACTGTCAATCCCTCCAGAATAAGCAATAATTGCTCGTTCCATTTCCGCAAATATTTGCTTTACTCGCTCCAATTTTTCTACTAACATTTTGTCTATTTTTACTACTTGCTCCATAATTTATCACTTAATTATCTTGGCAAATGGAGAGTAAAACAACTACCTTTTCCTTCTTCTGAGGAGAGGGTAATATCTCCTCCATGCAGTCTAGCTAATTTGCGGGATAAAGCTAAACCTAAACCTGTTCCCTTGTGTTTGTGATGGAGATGGGTATTAATTTGAGAAAAGGCTTCAAACAACTTTTGTTGGTCATCTTCTTTTATCCCAATTCCTGTATCAATCACCGCAAACTCTAGCATTTTTTTGTTTTTACTTACTTTCAAAGTAACAGAACCTGTTTCTGTAAATTTTATGGCATTGGAGAGTAAATTAAGTAAAATTTGTTTTAAGCAGCGATGATCTGCTACACAGAAATCTACTTCTTGATCAATGTCTAATATTAATTCTAATCCTTGTTGTTTTGCCCTTTCTTGGACAATAGATATAGATGCTAAACACACTTCTTCTACTGGCACTCTTTCTGCAAATATTTCAAATCTTTCTGCTTCTATTTTTGAGATATCTAACAAGTCATTAATTAACTCTAATAGATGTTGTCCAGAATCATTTATCCCTTGAACATATTGCATTTGTTTTTGATTTAACTCTCCATATAGTTGTTGAACCAACATCCGAGAAAATCCGATAATTGCTGTTAAGGGTGTACGCAATTCGTGACTCATATGAGAGAGAAATTCGCTTTTTGCGCGGTTGGCTGCTTCTATGCTTTCTTTTTCTGCTTCTAGTTGTTGAGTACGTGCTTTTACTCGTTCTTCTATTTGGAGAGGTATGGCAATTTGTGCGGCAATTTGTTTGATTGTATTTATTTCAGATTCGCTAAATTTTTTCTGGTTTATGTTTGTTTCTAATGTCAAACTTCCAAATATTTTGTGATGAATGAACATCGGTACACTTAGCCAATTATCTGAGAGAAAATACTCTGATTTTTCTCTGATTTGTTGTTTGGGATCTGGTTCTTCCATTCCTTGAAAATACTGTTGTTGCACTTCCAGTAATTTTTCTTCTGAAGTTATTTGATTATTAACTGACCAGTATTTATGAAGCTGTATCTTTTGTTCATGGAACCGACACAAAATTACCCTATCAACTTGGAATTTTTCGCCTATTTTTTGAAGAATTTCTTCTATTACTTCTTCTGAGTCTAGGTTTGAATTAATTTTCTCTGAGATTTCATAGAGTAATTCTTCGAGCAGTCGATGTTGTTGTATTTGCTCGTGTAGCTGCGCTTGGTGTAACGCCATCGCGCATTGAGTTGCAATCGTACTAATAATAATTATTTCATGTTTATTCCATTCATGTTTCCAATGATGATGCAGCCAAATTTCACCTAAGTATGACTCCTGGTAAAACATGGGAAAAAGTAGAAGACTTCCAACGTTTTCTTGTTGACAACTTTTTCTAATTTTCTCTGACAAACAATCTTCTATTCTGGAGAATAATACTGGTTTTCCTGTTACCAATAGATCATGATGATAATTAGATACATCATATATCAATTTAACTAAGCTTTTTGACTTTACCGTAGCTTGTGAGGTACAACGAATTTTCATTGTATCCTCAAAGCTGGAAAATATCATACAGCCTGTCACTTGGAACTCTTTATGAACTATATCTGCTGTTCCTTGAATTATTTCATCTAAAACTAGAGTTTTGCGCATTACTTGGATCATGCGATTGTTAATTTTTTGTTGCTGTTGTTGTTTTAATTTCTTTCTTGTTTCAAAAGATGGCATTTTCAGGTACAAAAAAAACTTGTCAGAGGTTTAAACCCCTTGTCTGGAAGTTTTAATATCTTTAATCATACTTTTTTTGTCTATTTTTTCCCATCTAAACACTTAATTTTATTGATAGGGGGGACATTCTGGTTAGTATAAACAAGCTATGGAGAGAAGGGGTTTAAACCCCAAGTCTAAACTTGTTTTTCCTTGTCTGGAAGTTACGGAGACAAGGGGTTTAAACCCCTTGTCTGGAAGTTACGGAGACAAGGGGTTTAAACCCCTTGTCTGGAAGTTGCGGAGACAAGGGGTTTAAACCCCTTGTCCTGCCAAGTAAGTAGTTTCATTTAAGTACAACTCAAAATTCTCTTCTCGAAAAAACCAAAATGGCTACCGTCAAAAGCAACACTATATAAATTAAGCCATACAAAGCATTAAACAGCAAATCTGAACTACTGGGTAATAAGTCATAAACCGCCTGATTTTTGAGGTTGAGCCTTTCTAAGTCGGGTAAAATTAGGTAGAGAGTTTCAGTGAATGCTTCAATATTCTTGTTCTCTGTGATTTTACCTAATTCTAGCAGGTCACGGCTGAAATGACCCATAAAATAAATGCCAATACTTAGGAGAGTTGCGAGAATAGAACTGGTAAATACACTGAATACTATCGCTACTGCAGTAAGTAAAGCTAACTCAAGTAACAAGTAGAGCAGTGAAATGAGAATACTTCCCTTATGGAAATCGATTTGTGACACACTCATTAGTGTTAGGTAAATCAAAGTCATTGCTCCTACCAGCACTACTTCTACTCCACACAACCCCAAATGTTTACCGAGAATAAATTCTCCACGACTTACTGGTTTAGGAATTAAAACTAAAACGGTGCGTTTTTCTATTTCTTTACTAATCAGTCCTGTACCCACAAAAATTGCCACCATAGCACTCAATAACCCTATTGCACCTAAACCAAAATCTAATAAGATTTTATCCTCTGTACCTATTGCTATTTGAGGGATTAACTGGACTGCAATGATTAACAAAAGAGCAAAAAAACCAATGAAATAAAGAATGCGATCGCGTATAGTTTCCCGAAAACCATTTGCTGCAATTACCCAAATTCTTACTAAGTTCATAGATTATGGTTTAATTAAATTTTGTTTTTGCTCCCACAAACGATATTTATTTCTCAATTTCCGTTGTTCTAAAGTGAGTATAACCCCTAAAGGTACGCTTGTTCCTGCTATTCCTAACATAATCAATAAATGAGTGAATCCTATTTTAAAACCAAGTCCTAAATTAACGCCTAACCCTGCACTTAACAGTAATAATGTCGCAATAACTGTTTGATTCAAACCTCTTTCCACAAAGTTTTTTACTACTATTCCTGCTAGGGATCCTGCTACTACTCCTGTCACTGCTCCTGCTTCTACTCCTGCTAGACTTCCAGTTAAAGCTATAGTTGCTGTTAGTATTCCTGATACTAATAATCCCATAGCTACGCTTGTTGCTCTATCTATAGCCATAGTTGCTGCTATAGTTCCTGATACTGCTATTGTTATTGCTATTGCTACTGCTAATTTCCCTAATTCTGCTACAGACATTACTACAGCAGCAAAAATTAAGACAAACATCACTAAATCACCATAAGGCATTTCTTGTTTTTCTTTTGGGGTTGGCGCTGTTTGAACATTAATAGTAATATTATAAGTTTCTGGGTAGGAATTAGAAAATAATTTTAACTGACGCTCATAGATTTCATCTGCCATTAATTTACTGGTATCTACCCTTATTTCACACTCTATTTTATTGCTCATAAACTGTGCGGGTTCAACAGAAATCCAAGCATGATCATCTGGTGTATGTGGTGGGTCATTATGGTGAGGTTCAACTTCCCATTTTCCCTCTAATATAGTATCATTTATCGAGTTACTCACTCGAATTTTTTCTATTAATATTTCCCCAATTTCTTCTGCTTCTAAATCAATAATTGAATCACTTATTTTAACTTCAGGTATACTTAAAACATACAAAGGTTTAAGAGCTGCTAAAGCTGCATCTGCACTATTAAAACGGTTTTTTAAATAAGGTTGTACCATCTTTTCTAACCACTCAATAAACCTTAAATTGATTTGAGGTACTAAATGTCTAAAACTGATGGTAAAATTATTACTATCAATTAAATCCCCTATTTCCCTTGAATTTATCCCTTTCGTTAAGCAAATTAATGTTGCTCCTAAACCATATAAATCTGATGCTTTTGTCAGAGTTCGATTTAATAATTGTTCTGGTGGCATAAACCCTGGAGTACCCGCAATTACACTACTCATGGCAAATAATTCTCCCTCACCAATACGAGCAAAACCAAAATCTACTAAATAAACTTTTAACTGTTCATTGATTAAAATATTTTCTGGTTTAATATCTCGATGAATTACTACTGGGTCTAAATTTTGCAAGTAGCTTAAAATTTCTAACAGTTGAATGGCAATATTTTTGATTTCCTCTGCTTCAAAACTTCGAGGTAAAGATAAAGGAGTAGCTTTTTTGTATTGCTGCACTAAACACAGCCCATTCTCAGCATCAAAAGAGTCTAAATAATTAGGTATTCCAGGATGATTTAAACCTTTTAATACTTCTATTTCTCTGGCGATCGCCTTATTTCCAGACCAATCACTATTATACCCAAATCTAAACTGTTTAATCACCACAGTGGTTTGATTTTTAAGATTTATTGCTTGATAAGTTGTTCTCCCTGTTTGATGATTCTTTCCTAGTTCTGCAATTATTTTATAACCGTAACTTTCAAAATCTGGTAATTGATTCATTTTCTTTTAACTAATGTTTTTTTATGGGACCATGATTGTTCTAAAGTTTTGATAGACAAGGGGCTTAAGCCCCTTGTATTACTTAATTGATTATTTTCATACAATAGTATTTTTGGCAAACATTCCCCATTTTCTAATGCTGATTCTATCAAAAGTTCTAATACTTCCTCAGCATTTTTCAAAGCTTCTTGATAGGTTAAACCATGAGTATGGCAAAAGTCTCCCCATTCAGGAAGACTCACCACAAAACACTCATCTTCTTCTGACCATTGAATTACTATAATATAATTATATTTCATTATGGTTTAATCAAATCTTCTCCTTGTAAAAGCTGACGATATTTTCTCTCAGTCAAAACTTGATTGAAAGATGGATAAATCAAAATGCGAGTTAATGGCCAACCAACTCCTATAAGCGCCAAAATAATCAAAGGATGAAAAAATCCCAGAGTTATGCCCATACCAACAGTAATACCTAACCCTGCTGTCAAAGTTAAAACCAACATAGCAAAACTTCTATTAAAACCTTTTTTGACAATTATATTAAACCCTATTTTAGTTATAACTAAAGCTAAAATAAGTGTCAAAAACAGCACCCATACCCCATATTGGTTAGCTCCTGCAAAAACTCCTGTTAAAACACCTGCAACCGCTCCAGTAACTACCCCAAATTTAGCCCCTTCTATAGCGCCATTTTTCCCTCCAGTTATTATTCCTCCTACTGCACATAATAGAGCAACAAACACAGTAAAAAATAAAATTATCGCCACAGTTATCTGACTAACCCAGGTTAATATTCCTGCGGCGATAAATACCCCAACAAGGGGAAAATAACTTATTTTTCTAGTTTTAATGGGCAGTGAATTAGTTTGTATTTTAATATACAAACCAGATATATCTGGTGCTGAATTAGTATGTAGTAATAACTGCCGTTCATACACTGCATTTGCCATTAATTTACTTGTATCAACTGTTATCTGACACTCAACCTTATTACTTACAAAAGAAGCGGGTTTAAAAGAAATCCAAACATGATTATTTTTGCTTGCTGGTAAATCATTGGGATGAGGTGCTACTTCCCATTTTCCCTCAAGTAAAGTGTTGGGAATAGAATTACTTACGGTAATGGTTTTTGTCAATTTTTCCCCCCATTTACTCGCCCTAAATTCAAGCATTGACTGACTCAATTCTACTACGGGAACGCGGATAATATCCAGGGGTTTAAGCGCTTTTAATGCTGTGAAAGCATCCCCATATCTCTCTTTAAAATTTGGTTGCACCATCTTCTCTAACCATTGAATAAACTCTATGGTTAAATGACTTACCATTGGCTGAAAATTAATATGAAAACTACTATCAATTAATTCTCCTATGTGCCTAGATTTTATCCCAGTTAATAGACAAATTAAAGTTACTCCTAACCCATATAAATCAGATCCAGTATTTAAAGGACGATTTAACAATTGCTCTGGGGCTATAAAACCAGGAGTACCTGCTACAATACTGCTTAATGCTGTTATTTCCCCCCCACCTATTCTTGCTAAACCAAAATCTACTAAATATACTTTTAATTCCTCATCAACTAAAATATTTTCTGGTTTAATATCTCGGTGAATTATTGGCGGTATTCGAGTTTGCAAATATACCAATATTTCCAAAATTTGTATGGCAATTTTTTTGATTTCTTCTGGGTTAAACTTCCTGGATATAGCGAGATTTTGAGCATCTTTATATTCTTGTACTAAACAAATACCATCCCCAGGATCAAAAGAATTTAAATAACAGGGAATACCTGGATGTTTTAACCCCTGTAAAACATTTATTTCTCGCTCAACTGCTTTATATCCATCCCAGTCACTATTAGTGATAAAACCAAACTGTTTAATAACTACTATCTCTTGATTATCAATATTTATTGCTTTGTAGGTAACTCTTCCTGCTTGAGTATTTATCCCAAGTTTTTCGATAATTTGATAACCGTAATCTTCAAAGTCAGTAAAATTAGACATTACTATAACAATAAAATAGGTTAATTGTTATAACATTCCTAAATGATTTGTGATAAATGAAAAATAGACAAGGTGCGCAAGACAAGGGGCTTAAGCCCCTTGTCTTATCATAACCTGTTTAGGACTGCTATATGTTAATTTTAGCCTCATTTTACTATCCAAAGGATATAATTTTGATAATCTACTCAATTTACTCCATCAAGTTTTAGGCTATTCAAATAAAAGCAAGACTCAAAAACTTATTTGAGTCTTGCTTTTATCCTTAAGCAAAAATTAAGCAAAAACAAAATCAGCAGCAGTTAAATCACTTGCTTGTGTATTTAACAGGATAGCTATATCTGTTTCTAAGGCATTAATGAGAGTATTATTACCATCTTGAATCAGATTTAAATCATTAAAATCAAGATTGGTATTGCCAAAACCAATTACATCCTCAGCAATGGTAAAATCAGTGATAATATTTGCTTGAGTTGGTAAGTCAGCTGCATCTGTTACTAACCAGAATTGATCGGTTTCTCCCACTCCTCCTGTAATCAAATTATTCCCTTCACCTGCACCTAAAAACATTAAATCCATTCCCGCACCTGCGATGATTCGATGATTACTACCAGCAAAAATTACATCATCACCACTTCCTAAGTCTACCCGACTTATTTCTCCTCCAGGCGCAAAAGTGATATCTACAAGATCGTTTCCACTTCCAGTAAAAATAATTTGATTATTCCCAACAAATTGTTGCTCATCAGGAATTTCTGTATCAAAAACATCATCTTCAACAGTACCAAAAACAACTTTGGGTAATGGTTCTAATTTTTCTACACTTTGGACAACTTTACTAGAGTGAGGAATATCAACATTAGAAGAATCAGACTTCACTTGAAACTCCACACTTACACCATCGAGTATCTCATCTAAATTGTACTCAATTCCATAAGGTGTAGGAATAGGTTCTGTTAGTAAAGTTTCCACTAAGTTTTTATTGGCAATTTCCCAAAAATCCGTTTCATTGGGATAATTTACCAGGAAATCATTAATAAAATCAGCGATAGGAACAAAGTCTGGATATTCACTTTCCCCTATCCCTTCTTTATAATCCAAATCTACCAAAATATCTACAACTGCTTGACCTTGATGTTCAATGTCATAATTTAGTAATTGAAACCCAAAATTTTCTGCTAATTCAACAGTTTCTTCTTCAAGAGTACCCACAGCTTGACTAGAGTGAGGAATATCAACATTAGAAGAACTAGACTGCACTTGAAACTCCACACTTACACCAGCGAGTATCTCATCTAAATTGTACTCAATTCCATCAGGTGTAGGAATAGGTTCTGTGAGTAAAGTTTCTACTAAGTTTTTATTGACAATTTCCCAAAAATCCGTTTCATTGGGATAATTTACCAGGAAATCATTAACAAAATCAGCGATAGGAACAAAGTCTGGATATTCACTTTCCCCTATCCCTTCTTTATAATCCAAATCTACCAAAATATCTACAACTGCTTGACCTTGATGTTCAATGTCATAATTTAGTAATTGAAAC
>Ga0209594_1000178_pt1 | contig 47753 bp, 39 predicted proteins | sample AshMeaCrysSpring_FD_184126 | JGI IMG/M metagenome (GOLD analysis project Ga0209594, IMG submission 184126) | Groundwater microbial communities from Big Spring, Nevada to study Microbial Dark Matter (Phase II) - Ash Meadows Crystal Spring... | ecosystem: Environmental > Aquatic > Deep subsurface... | reverse complement strand
ATTCAACAAGAAAAATAAGCAAAAAAGAAAAACTCTTAACCTTTTGATAACCAAATAAAGCTGAGAGAAGAATTACAATTAGAAAAAAAATAGCGAGACGCCGAAAAAAGCGTCAAACACAAGGAGCATAAAACTCCGAGGTAAAATCTTTATCAGGGTTAGATATATGATTGGGTTGATCAAATCAAGCAAAAAAGCATTATTAGTGCCAATATTAGCACTGAGTTTAGGGTTAGCTTCCTGTGGCGGGGGCGGTGGAGGTGGAACAGGAGAAGGCACAGCACCAAGCCAACAGACAGGAGGAGGAACAAGTACTAGTGGAGGCGGCGGGGGAGGATCAAAAGCATCTCTCACAGGAGCAGGAGCAAGTTTCCCAGCACCACTCTATCAAAGATGGTTTTCAGAATATAACAAAATCAATCCAGGAGTACAAGTAAGCTATCAGTCAGTAGGAAGTGGAGCAGGAGTAGAGCAGTTTACCCAGGAAACTGTAGATTTTGGTGCAAGCGATGTAGCCATGACAGACGAGGAAATGGCAAAAGTAGCAAGAGGGGTGGTGTTGCTACCAATGACAGCAGGGAGTATAGTAATAGGATACAATCTGCCAGGAGTAGAAAAATTAAATCTAACCAGACAAGCTTATGCAGATATATTTTTGGGGAAAATAACCAAATGGAATGACCCAGCGATCGCAGATGCCAACCCAGGAGTACAATTACCAGATGAACCGATAACAGTAGTTTATCGTTCAGATGGAAGTGGAACAACAGGAGTATTTACCCAACACCTGAGTGCCATCAACGAAGGATGGAAAAACAGTGTAGGAGAAGGAAAAACAGTAGAATGGCCAACAGGAATAGGAGCAAAAGGAAACGAAGGGGTAACAGCCCAAATACTCCAAACTGAAGGATCACTAGGATACATAGAATACGGATACGCAGAACAACAGGGAATAGCAACAGCAAGCATAGAAAACCAAGCAGGAAAATTCGTAGAACCAACAAGTGAAACAGCAGCAAATGCACTAGCGGCAGTAGAATTACCAGCAAACTTGCGTGCTTTTATTACAGATCCAGGGGGAGACAATTCCTATCCAATTGTTACCTATACCTGGATTCTAGCTTATAAAGATTTTGATGACGCAAAATTACCAGCATTTAAAGAAGTGATAACTTGGGCATTAGAGGATGGACAAGGGATCTCAGAAGAGTTAGGTTATATACCCCTACCCGAAAATGTAGTCACAAAAGTTAAAGCAGCTTTAGAAACCATCCAGTAAAAACAAATAAACCCCAGAGTATTTAAACTAGGGGAGAACCTCCAGTACTGGGGGTTTTTTTTGAGAATAACTAGGGATCAACCTGTTATAGCTTGCTTTAAAAAATTACTCCAGACAAGGGGTTTAAACCCCTTGTCTCCTTATAAATAAACCCCAGAGTATTTAAACTAGGGGAGAGCCTCCAGTACTGGGTTTTTTTTTGAGAATAACTAGGGATCAACCTGTTATAATTGGCTTTAAAACAATGACCCCGAAACAAGGGGTTTAAACCCCTTGTCTCCTTCCAGTAAAAACAAATAAACCCCAGAGTATTTAAACTAGGGGAGAGCCTCCAGTACTGGGGTTTTTTTTTGAGAATAACTAGGGATCAACCTGTTATAGCTTGCTTTTAAAAATTACCCCGAGACAAGGGGTTTAAACCCCTTGTCTCCTTATAAATAAACCCCAGAGTATTTAAACTAGGGGAGAGCCTCCAGTACAGGGTTTTTTTTGAGAATAACTAGGGATCAACCTGTTATAGTTGGCTTTAAAACAATGACCCCGAGACAAGGGGTTTAAACCCCTTGTCTCCTTGTGTTTTATGTATTAATAAATATAGCCCAAACTAGACAAAACAATAATCTCCTCATACCCCTTGACAAAAACAAAAAGATAAGTTAAGATAAAAAATCGTGGAAAAAAAAAAAAAGCCATGAACGCAGAAGCAATAATAAAGTCAATAGAAAGAGAACAGTTAAAAACCGACTTACCCAGCATACATGTAGGTGATACAGTAAGAGTAGGGGTAAAAATCCAAGAAGGAGGAAAAGAAAGAATACAGCCATACGAAGGAACTGTAATCGCAAAAAGAAATGGAGGAATAAACGAAACAATAACAGTTAGAAGAGTATTCCAAGGAGTAGGAGTAGAAAGGGTATTTTTGATCCATTCACCCAGAATAGAAAAAATAGAAATAAAACAAAGAGGTAAAGTAAGAAGAGCGAAACTATACTATCTACGCGATCGTGTAGGAAAAGCAACTCGAATTAAACAACGTTTTGATCGAACAATGTAAAATTTATCTAAGAAAAAAGCGATCGGCGCCAAGTTAGGTTAAAATGAAATAGAAGAGCTTGAGGACAGAGTTAAGCTCAACTTGTGCGCTCTTAGTTCAGTTGGTAGAACGCAGGTCTCCAAAACCTGATGTCGGGGGTTCAAGTCCTCCAGGGCGCGTTGTAAAAGAAAATGTTAGGCCGATCGCAAAGGCAAAGCCAAAAAACAGTCAAAGGAAGGTGGCAGCCCAGAAAAGGGCTTTCAGCAGTAACTGAAAAATTTATTAAATCTACTTGACATTATTTAGTCTGATCGCTATAATAGTGTTATGAGTAGATTCTAGATTAAAAGAGGAGTTAAATCAAATTGCTAGTAGGATTCAAAACTGAACTAAACCCTAATAATAAGCAAGCTACTTCTTTTTCTAAGCATTCTGGAGTCGCTCGTCATGCTTGTCAGATAGGTTTAAATGCAGTAAAAGCTATTCTTGACCATAATAAAGAAAACCAAACTAACAAATTATTGCTTCCAACGGCTGTAGATCTGCATAAATGGCTGGTTTCATCAGTTAAACCAGATTTGTTCTGGTATAATGAAGTTTCTAAATGTACTCCACAAGAAGCTTTAAGAAATTTAATGCTAGCTTTTAAAGACTTCTTTAAAGGTAAAAAAATTAGAGGAAAAAGAGTAGGCTTTCCTCAGTTTAAAAAGAAGGGAAGGCATGATTCTTTTTATCTAGACGGTTCAATTCAATGTGACCATTTTGCAATTAAATTACCTAGAATAGGATGGATTAGAACCTATGAAAAACCACCTTATGGATATAAACCTAAAAACGTAACTATTAGTAGAAAAGCAGACAGATGGTTTGTATCTTTTCAAGTTGAAGTAACAGAAAATAGGACAGTTAAGATTAGAAATGTCATTGGAGTCGACCTAGGAATAAAAACTCTAGCCACCTGCTCCGACGGAACTCAATTTTCTGGTATAAAGCCATATAGAACTTTAGAAAAGACTAGAATGCAATACTTACTTAGAAAGAAAGTATTGCATTCTAACAACTACAAAAAAGCTAAACTAAAGATAGCTAAACTATACTTGAAAATCTCTAACTTAAGAAAAGATAGTATCAATAAAATTACTACGCTTCGACGGAGTTTACCCTGAGCGCAGCCGAAGGGCTCAGCGCACCGCATTTTTAGCTAAAAACCACAGCATAGTAGTAATTGAAGATTTAAATGTGGCAGGAATGATGGCTAATCATAAATTAGCTAAAGCTATAGGAGATATGGGCTTTTATGAGTTTAGACGACAATTAGAGTATAAGTGCAAACTTTATGGAAGCTCAAAAAAATGTAGTAATTGTGACAACGTCAAAGAAAAATTAGAATTAAGTGAAAGAATTTTTAAATGTGATCATTGTGGTTTTGAAATTAATAGAGACCTAAATGCAAGTATCACTATAGAAAAATCCTACTTAAAGTCTAATTTAGTATAAGCGGGAAGCTCTCTCGTAAAAAGCCTGTGGACTAGAATAGAGCCGACTCTACTGGGAAGAAGCAGGAAGTGAATATTAAAGATAATTAGTTATATTTGAGTAAATTTAACAGAGCGGCAGAAAATAAGTAATGAGAATAATCAGGGGAGGTAATAAACAGTGGCAAAAGTAACGGAAGAGGAGAAAAAAGAAACAAAAGAGACAAAAGAAGGTTTAGTAGGATTTATCAACGAAACCAAAAAAGAATTAGAAAAAGTAGCATGGCCAAGTCGCCAACAATTATTAGGAGAGTCAGCAGCAGTAATTTTAATGGTGACGCTGGTTGCGACAGTAATATATTTAGTGGATAACATTTTTAGTTGGGCAGCCAGGATGGTGTTCTAATGAGTTTTGAGGGCGAAAATACAGAAGAGGAGACACAAGAGGGTCAAAACGAAGAATTAGAAGAACAAGAAGAACAGGAAAAAAAACGAAGCAAAGCGCGCTGGTATGCGGTGCAAGTAGCATCAGGATGTGAAAAGAAAGTGAAAGCAAATCTCGAACAAAGGATTCGCACACTAGAAGTAACGGACAGAATACTACAAGTTCAGATTCCCCAAACATCAACAGTAAAAATACGCAAAGATGGAACACGTCAGCACGGCGAAGAAAAAGTTTTTCCAGGATACGTATTAATACAAATGGCAATGGATGATGAGTCATGGCAGGTAGTAAAAAACACCCCAAATGTGATTAACTTTGTGGGAACAGAACAAAAAAGACGTTATGGCAGAGGGAGAGGACACGTAGAACCAGTGCCACTGAGTTTATCAGAAGTAGAAAGAATATTTAAACAAGCTCAAGCAGAAGAGCCAGTAGTAAAAATAGACATGCAAGTGGGAGAAAAAATTGTGGTTCTCTCAGGTCCATTCAAAGAGTTTGAAGGCGAAGTGATAGAAGTGATACCAGAAAAAAGTAAACTAAAAGCACTCTTATCAATATTTGGGCGAGATACCCCAGTAGAATTAGAGTTTAACCAAGTTGAGAAACAAGGCTAAAAATGGCAAAAAAAGTAGTAGCAATGATTAAATTAGCTCTGCCAGCAGGCAAAGCGAACCCAGCACCACCAGTAGGACCAGCACTAGGTTCTCACGGGGTGAATATTATGGCGTTTTGTAAAGATTATAATGCAAGAACGTCAAATCAAGTAGGGATGATAATTCCAGTGGAAATATCGGTGTTTGAAGACCGAAGTTTTACATTCATCCTGAAAACGCCACCAGCATCAGTGTTGATCAAAAAAGCAGCAGGCATAGAAAAAGGTTCAAAAGAACCAAATAAACAACAAGTGGCGACAATAACACAAGAACAACTGCGGGAAATAGCCCAAACAAAAATGCCAGACCTCAATGCAAACGACATAGAGGCAGCAATGAAAATAATAGCTGGAACAGCAAAAAACATGGGCGTAGCAATAAAAGGATAAAAGGAAAAAAAAAGGGGAGAAGCATAGCTTCGTTATTAACCCAAGGAGAAAAAAATGAGAAAAAAAATGTCGCGCCGCATGAAAGAGGCGTTAGCAAAAGTAGAAGAAAAAGCATACGAACCCCTAGAAGCCCTCAAACTGCTGAAAGAAACCGCAACAGCAAAATTTGACGAAACAGCAGAAGCACACATCCGTTTGGGGATAGATCCAAAATACACAGATCAACAACTACGGACAACAGTGAGCTTACCCAAAGGAACAGGTCAAAAAGTAAGAGTAGCAGTAATAACCAGAGGGGAAAAAGTCCAAGAAGCAAATAGTGCAGGAGCAGATCTGGTAGGAGAAGAAGATTTAATCGAAGAAATCCAAAAAGGAATGATGGATTTTGAGATTTTGATAGCAACACCAGATATGATGCCAAAAATAGCAAAATTAGGACGGTTGTTAGGACCGAGAGGTTTAATGCCCTCGCCAAAAGGAGGCACTGTGACAACAGATTTGACAGGGGCGATCGCCGAATTTAAAGCAGGAAAACAAGAATTTAGGGCAGATAGAACAGGGATAGTTCACGTAAAATTTGGTAAAGCCTCTTTTCCTGCAGAAGATTTACTGGTAAACCTCAAGGCATTACAAGAAGTAATAGACCGCAATCGCCCTTCAGGGGCAAAAGGTCGCTACTGGCGCAGCGTATATGTATCAGCATCAATGGGCCCATCCATTGAGGTAGATGTTAACGCTTTACGAGATTTAAAATTGGCAGTGTAAGCAAAAAATCCCCAACTAAATGATTTGAGTTGGGGATGAAAAAAAGTTTGACACAAGCAAAGAAATGATGCTATGATATAAAATCGCGTCAAAAAAAATAAATATGCAAATACTAAAGACAGCAGGTGTCACAGACTTAATGTCCTGCCGAGGTAAATGCCCCAGGTGCTACCAAGCCCCTCTTTTGTGAGGAGTGGTGGCAGGGCAGTTAACCCTTGGCAAAAATGTCGAGGGTTAAAAATTTTTAAAAGAGGAGGTGAAAAAAGAAAATGGGCAGAAGTCGCGCCAGCAAAGAAGCAGTGGTGGCGGATCTCAAGCAAATATTAAACGAGTCTCAATTAGCCGTAATAATAGACTACCAAGGGTTAACAGTAGCGGAAATAACAGACTTGCGTAATCGCTTGCGAGAAAGTGGCACAATCTGTAAAGTAACAAAAAATACGCTAATGCAACAAGCAATAGCAGAAGAAAAATACTGGCAACCCATGACTAAATTTTTAGCAGGGTCATCAGCATTTATATTTGTAAAGGACGATATAGGTAGTGCAATAAGGGCATACCAAGCATTCCAAAAAGACACCAAGAAAACAGAATTTCGCGGTGGAGTAATGCAAGGTCAAGCCCTCAACGAAGACCAAGTAAAAGCGATCGCTGACTTACCGTCAAAAGAACAACTCATCGCCCAAGTCGCAGGAGCAATCAATTCTATTGCAACAAAACTGGCAGTGGGAATCAACCAAGTGCCAACATCCTTGGCAAGGGGGATCAACGAAGTACCAGCGTCACTGGGACGTTGTGTCCAGGCGATCGCCACCAAAGAAGAAAGCAGTGGAAGCTAAACCACTGCTGTCAAATCAAAATTAATCAATCATAATAAGGAGTTTATCAATGTCCGCAGCAACTGACGAAATTTTGGAAAAATTAAAATCCCTAACCCTGCTCGAAGCATCTGAATTAGTAAAACAGATAGAAGAAGCATTTGGCGTAAGCGCAGCAGCTCCTGCAGGAGGGATGATGATGATGGCACCTGGAGCAGGAGGACCTGGTGCTGCGGCTCCCGCAGAAGAAGTTGAAGAGCAAACCGAATTTAATGTTATTCTCGAATCATTTCCTGATGATAAAAAAATTGCTATTCTCAAGGAAGTACGGGCAATCACTGGTTTAGGCTTAAAAGAGGCAAAAGATGTTGTAGAATCAACACCAAAAGCTCTCAAAGAAGGAATTCCCAAAGAAGAAGCAGAAGAAATCAAGAAGAAACTCGAAGCTGTGGGAGCAAAAGTCAGCGTGAAATAATAATAGTTAATGGCTAATATTTTTTTCAGAAATATTAACAGTTAAAATTCAAGGTAGGGATGGGTTTTCCGTCCCTACCTTGATTATTGCCCAAAAACATTGTGTTAGAGTAAAGGAAAATAGCACTAGCAATAGTTTTCCCCTGGCAAAAAATAAGCTTATGAGCATCAAAAAACGCGAACTTGTTCTGAGTGCAGCGGTGGTAGCAATAACTGCTACGGTAGTAGCTGTGACTGGAGTTAGTCAGGCTTTCTTTCGTGAAAGTCCGAAAGAAGTAGTAGATGAAGTTTGGCAAATAATTAACTACCAGTATGTAGATGCAACTTTTAACCAAACAGATTGGCGAGAAGTACGCAGAGAGTACCTTGACAAATCTTATGCCAATAAAGAAGAAGCTTACGCAGCCATTCGGGAAATGCTTGAAAAACTTGAAGATCCTTACACCAGGTTTATGACTCCAGAAGAGTTTAAAAATATGCAAATTGATACTTCTGGAGAGTTAACTGGGGTAGGGATTCAAATTACCAAAGATGAAGAAACTAATAAAATAATTGTTATCGCTCCTATAGAAGAAAGTCCTGCATTTGAAGCAGGAATACTACCAAGAGATATTATTACAAAAATAGACGGCAAAAGTACTGAAGGAATGGAAATTGACGATGCTGTTAATTTAATTCGTGGAAAACCAGGAACAGTTGTCACTATAACTATTCAAAGAGAGGCAAAAGAGGTAGATTACCCCCTAACCAGGGCAAAAATTGAAATACATCCAGTAAAAGCGCGGTTAGAAGAAACATCAGTAGGAAAAATAGGATATATTCGCCTCAATCAGTTTAGCGCTCAAGCAAGTGAAGAAATGGCAGCAGCAATCAAAGAATTTGAGGAGCAACAAGTGGCAGGGTATATTCTGGATTTGCGCTCAAACCCTGGAGGATTGTTGTATTCAAGCGTAGAAATAGCTCGGATGTTCATCGAGCAGGGAACTATTGTCTCCACAGTGGATCGAGTGGGTGGCGGAGAAATTCATCAAGCTAACAATGGAGCTTTGACTGATAAACCATTAGTTGTGCTGGTGGATGGAGGTTCAGCAAGTGCCAGTGAAATTCTCTCAGGTGCCCTCCAAGATCATCAGCGAGCAGTTTTAGTGGGTGCTAAAACTTTTGGTAAAGGTTTGGTGCAGTCAGTACGGGGTTTAGGAGATGGGTCTGGGTTGGCTGTAACCATCTCCAAATATTTAACTCCCAATGGTCGAGATATCAATAAAGAAGGGATTCCCCCAGATGTGGTACTAGAATTAACAAAAGAACAACTGAAACAGTTGCAAAGCGATCGCACCAAAATAGGAACCCAAGAAGATCCTCAGTTTGTTTTAGGTTTAGAGGTTCTTGGCAAAAAGATCCAGGAAACCAGCGAAGCTGCAGCCGTAGCCAACTAAAAAGCTTGACATTTTCCTGCACGAATGAGTCCAACTCGATGAGCAATAGCTTCTGCTTGAGAGCTAAAAGGACCCCAAAAGATTTTGGACTCTAGCATTTTTTCGTTTTCAACCTCAACAATTTGACAATGATTGTTTTTTTCTTTGACAAGATACCAAGTTTTTTGTTTACTACTCATAGATTAGATTCTAATTGATTTTTTTTGGGATACCGTTAACTAGATCTCAAAATTATGGTAACACAGGCATCCTGTCTGTGCAGGAATAATAGCATTTTTCTCAAGAAGTCCAGACAAGGAAGGGGCTAAAGCCTTCAGCGTTGCGTTTTTTGAGGAATGAATTATAAATATTCAGTTTAATCTACTTAATTGTTAATTATTTATTCCTTCCCCTGACGTGTTTTCCACCCCGAACTTTAGGGTTTTATTTTCCAATTCAGCAAAGCCTAGCCCCCAGTCTGGAGCAAGGGGCTAAAGCCCCTTGTCTCTTACGACTTGATCTATTTGATAACTTTAGCAAAATGGAATAAATAGATTAACCAGATTAACCCAAATTGGTAGTCTTTTTTTGAGAAAATAATGGCTAAAGTAACTTAAGGGATTTGTTTTATTTTAAAATAAATTAATCTGTCATGTCAAATTTGGAAACTGATGATCTGAAAAGGTCAGTACAAAGATTATACCAAATAACCATTTACGGTAGATGGGTAGTGGTGGTAAGCTGTTGGCTTACACTTGGTTCTTTTGGTATTTGGGGTTTGCGCGAAGAGTTTTCTTTGTGGCAAGAATATTTGACTTTTGCTGCTGTGCGTTATGGTTTAGCTTTTAATCTTGTACCTAGTTTTTGTTTAGCTTTTTGTCTGGGGATAACTGCTGCTGTTTTACTGAGGCAAAGTATTTATTTTATCCGAGGTGGACTGTCAGCTCCAGAAAGAAGAAGTTTAGAAAAACAAGTACAAAAAATTAGTGCAACAGGTCCTACTCACCCCTTATGGAAATGGGTTTTTCGCTCTTAAAAAACCATTGGCATTAAAATTAGCTTGAGGAATCTAACTCTCCTGCTAAAGCATTAATATGGGACCAAAAACGAGCTTTTAATACTTCTTCAAAGTCTTGATTTTGGTCTCGATTATCCTGATTAACTTTCCCTGATTCTTCATTATTATTAACTGAATTATTTTGATAATTTAAGCTTTTAAATTCAAAATCTTTATTGATTCTTCCAGGAGTTGGGTTAGGAGCTAGTTCTCTAATTGTCAAAACTGAAGAGTTTTTTTTTGAAAAAATTGTGGCAATTGAGGAGCTTTAAAAACTTTTTTACTGGAAGTTCTATTAATTTTAGGTGGTAAAATCTGAGTACCTGCTGGTTGATATTGAGGCACTGTTTTACTAGGGAAAAAACTGATTAATTCTGGCTGTTCCTCAGGTTCTAGTGATTTGGATGAAGACATAATCTCCTCGCTTTGTTGTTGGTTTATATAAGTTTTTATTCTGAAAAGTTTATTGGCTAAAGTTACTTTTTCCTGTTTGTCTGAAGCTAATTTTTTCCAAGCTTCGAGAATCACTTCTCCTAAAATAGAATCGGTTTCTAACTCCCTGGGTAGATCGAGGGTATAACTAAAGCTTAAAGGTATTTTTTCTTCTTGTATATTTTGTTGAAACTCTAAAAGGATTTTTCCCGTTTCTGGTTGTTTTAATTCATAATGTAGTCTTGGTTTTACTTGAGGTTTAAGAGGTTGTTTTCCTTCTACTCGTCCAGAAATTAAGATTTTTTCTCTCGGTTGTCTTACAAACTGTTCTTGATCTAAGGTAATTTGAAATTGAGGAGTTGGTTGACGTTTTTGAATGGGGAGAGAAATTGAATAATTTTGTTTTTTGTTCTGGTGAGAAACCTCTTTTTGTTTAACTAAAAGTTGCAAGGTTTCTAGGGAAGAGCTTGCTAAATCTGAAGTTGATTTATAGATCACATTAATTTCCCATTTTCCTGGCTGGAGTTGGGTAAAAGGGATAATTAATACTAAACCTTGTGCATTAGTAATTCTTGAGCGTTTACGAGTACAACGTTTGATTTTTCCTCCTTCAGTGATAATGTGGGTGATCATAATTTCTACATTGACGTTAGGGCGATCGCCTTTACCCACTAAGCGATATTTCCCTACTTCTATATCCCAGGTTGGTTCATTGAGTTGGTGCCAATTTTGCTCGCCTTCTTTTTGTAGTAAAAATTTCCAGTTTCCCATAATTTTTCATCAATGTTTGTGGTGTTCGAGTTCAGCTCGCAGTGCATCGGTCATTTCCCCTAACATGGAGATTTCTAGTAACTCTTGTTTTCCTGATTTCATCCATTTTAGTTGTACTGTTTTGGCAGTCGCTTCTTCTTCTCCTAATAACAAAGTTGCCACAGCTCCACTGCGGTCTGCTCGTTTTAACTGCTTGCTAAAAGCACTGCCACTCAAGTCTAATTCTACTAAAAATCCTAATTTGCGTAATGATGAAGCTAAAACTAAAGCTTGAGCTTCTGCTGTTTCTCCAAGGGATACTAAGTAGAAATCTGGGGCTGTGGTTGGTGGTTGTTCTAGTTTTTGCAGTAATAAAATTAAGCGTTCCATTCCCATTGCCCAACCCACTGCTGGTGTTTCTGGTCCGCCTAATTGTTGTACTAGACTATCATAGCGTCCACCGCCGCATACTGTTGCTTGTGCTCCTAAATCTGCTGATTGAATTTCAAATGCTGTGTGAGTGTAGTAATCTAGTCCTCGTACCAGGCGGGGATTTATTTGGTATTCTATGCCTAAATCTGTTAGTAATTGCTGTACTTTTTCAAAGTGTTTGAGGGATTTTTCGCTGAGGTAATTGATGATACTGGGCGCATTTTGGGCTATTGCTTGAGTTTTTTTGTCTTTACTATCTAAAATTCTCAGTGGATTACGGTTGAGACGTTCTTGAGAATCTTGATCTAATTCTTCTTTATAGGGTGTTAAGTAGTTTACCAGTTCTTCGCGATATGTGGTGCGATCTTCACTGTTTCCTACTGAGTTTAAATCTAATTTCAGGCTTTTTAGTCCCAGATTTTGTAAAATCTCTGTAGCTATGGCGATCGCTTCTACATCTCCTCGTGGGTCTCCACTTCCTAATAATTCCACTCCTATTTGGTGAAATTGTCTTTGACGACCTGCTTGTGGTCGCTCATAGCGAAACATTGGCCCTGAGTACCATAATCGTTGAACATTTGACTTGTTATATAACTTGTTTTCTATATATGCTCTTACTACTGATGCTGTTCCTTCTGGACGAAGAGTACAAGAGCGATCGCCTTTATCTAAGAAAGTATACATTTCTTTGCCTACCACGTCTGTCCCTTCTCCTATACCTCTTTCAAACAGAGAGGTTGTTTCAAAAATTGGCGGGCGTATTTCCTGGTATCCTGCTTGTCCTAAAATTTTTTTTGCCAATTGTTCTACTTTTTGCCAGTATCCTACTTCTGATGGCAAAATATCTCTTGTTCCTCTTATTGCTTGGATTGCGCCCATTGCTCCCTACTTTTGATGAATATCCTTAATTTTACACAATTTTTAGATTTTATCATGATTTTTTAATTATGATTGTTATCTAAAGAGAAGCTCAAGAGCAGTAACCCCATACCAAATGTTGTAATTATAATAGCGATCATTGCTAGGGCTAATAACCAGCTATTAACTAAACCTGGTTTTGTTTCCAAATTATTCAGGGTCGGTGTTAATTCTAAGTTTTCTGTTAAAGGTAACTCTGTTTTTTCTGCTGTTTTTTTGTCTGTTTTGTCTATGTTTTCTTTGTTATTTTCTTTTGTTTCATTTGCCCCATTCCCATCGTTTAAATTTATAAATTGTTTGATTTTTTCTGTTTGAAAAAATACTTTTTGTATTTCTTCTTTTAGCCAAGTATTCTGTAAAGCTAATTGTTGATTTTCTTGTTTAATAATCTCTAATTTCCCTTGAGTTTCTTTTAATTCTTCTAACAGTTTTTGATAAACTACAATTGGTACTGAGGCTTGATTATCAACTATTGTTTTATTAGCGATCGCCTTTTCTTTTTCTGCGTTTGATTCGAGAAATATTAGAGTTTCATATTCTCCATTTTTATTGTAATCGTTTTTGTAAAAAACCATTTTTGTCTAAGATAGGGTTTTTATTTAATTGTATCAATTAGTGTCTTCATTTTTGTCTTTTTTTTGTATTTTAATGGTAGGTGCATCTGGATTGTTTAAATCTATTGAAATAATTTGAGATGAATTAATTTTTTCTGAAGAACTGAGTTGTGCTAGTACGTTTAATTGCTGATTAAATTTGCTTACAGAAGTTATGGGACCTAAATCTACTTTTCCTAATTCAGTTATTAAAACAATATTACTTGGTATTTCCCAATTTATGCCGTAGATTTTAACGGGGGAACTATTAATTAAAGGATAAATTTCTGACCAGTTTTGTTGTTGTTCTTCTGGTTTAAAACCGATAAGTTTTAGAGATGGTAAGTTAAAATTTTGATCGCCAGTGTAGAATTTTCTCTCAATAAATTTTCCTTCTTTATCTACACTCCCTACTTGTTTTTTGTCTGTATAAACAGTTGCTACTGGTTTGAGTTCGGTGATTGTTATTTTTAGTTTTGGTGGTATTAATTGGCGTTTAATTTTTGCTGCTGCGATGGGAGCATTTATTTTTAAGTATTCGCTTAATTTTTTGGGGTTAATTTGATATATATATAGTGGTTGTTCTAATGGTAAAAGGGAGACTATTTCATCTTTTGAGAGAAATTGATTGTTTTCTATTTCTATTTGTGATTCATTGTTAATTGTCCATTTGGGTAGAGTTATTAACCAAAATAAACCACAAGCTATTCCACCAATACTTAGGGTGCGTAAAACTGTTAGCCAATATTTCCGACTTCTTTGGTTTTTTAATTGTTGTCGTCGTTGATTTTTTGGCTTTTTCAAGACAGAAACTGACCTAAAGCTAACCATTTTTTATGTTTATCGTATAAAAGTTGCACTGAGGAGTTATCAGTGAGGAGTTATCAGTGAACAGTGAAAATGGATAATTGATACTTGATCGCCCATACTTGATAACTGATAACTCTTATGGTACGCGATCGCTGTTCACTGATAATTTGTTTAACTTCTTGGGAAACGACGTTTTTGGAGAAAGTCGGGGATATCTAAGCTGGGTTTATTTGAGGGTTCTTGCCTTGTTGGATAAGGTTGAGGCTCTCTCAGGGGTGGTTGAGGGCGAGTTGGGGGGGGTGCGGTTTTGGCTTTTGAGGTTGAGGGTGTTTCACCACTGAATCCTGTGGCAATTACGGTTATTCTTACTTCTCCTTGCATTTTTTCGTCAATTACTGCTCCAAAAATGATATTGGCGTTGGGATCGACGATTTCGTGAATTGTTTCTGCTGCTTGGGATACTTCTAAGAGGGTTAGGTCACTACCTCCTGTTATATTTAAAATTACTCCTTTGGCTCCTTCGATGGAAGACTCTAACAGGGGTGAGGAAATGGCGGCTACTGCTCCTTCTTTGGCTCGTGATTTTCCTGAACCGATACCTATACCCATTAGGGCTGATCCTGCGTCTGCCATTACTGTGCGTACATCTGCAAAGTCTACGTTTACCATCCCTGGTATTGTAATAATGTCTGAAATTCCCTGTACCCCCTGCCGCAAAATGTCATCAGCTATTTGAAATGCTTGTTGCATTGGTGTTTCTTGGGAAATTACTGATAGGAGTTGGTTGTTAGGAATCACAATCAGGGTATCAACACGGGTTGCAAGGCTGGCAATTCCTTCTTCTGCTTGGCTCATGCGTCTTCTTCCTTCAAATGTAAATGGACGTGTTACTACCCCTACGGTTAGACATCCCATTTCTTTTGCTATTTCGGCTACTATAGGCGCTCCTCCAGTCCCTGTACCTCCTCCCATTCCTGCGGTGATAAATACTAAATCTGTCCCTTCTAAAGCATTTGCTATTTCATCGCGGGATTCTTCTGCGGCTTTTTGTCCTATTGCTGGATGACCTCCTGCTCCTAACCCTCTGGTTATTTTCTGTCCAATTTGTAATCTTTGGGGGGCTGCATTTTTCCCTAAAGCTTGAGCGTCTGTGTTGATTGCCCAAAATTCTATGCCTGATACCCCGCTTTGTATCATGCGATTTACTGCGTTGCAACCTCCACCGCCTATCCCTATAACTTTTATGGTTGCAATGTTACTGGGCATGATATTGTATTCACTGCTTTCTTCTGTGGGCGATCGCCTTGTTTCTTCATAGAGATAACTTTCTCCTGGCGAAAATGCTCTTTTATTGGTATCAAAGTTATCTTTTGGTGGATAAAATGGAAATCCTGATTTACTGTTGTTCACTGTTTCTTCTTTATTTTGATTTATAAATTTTCCGTTACCATCATTACTCATTTTTTTTTACTTTATCAGGTTACATATTACCTAAAAACTAATAGTTTTTCTTTACTTAACTAGATAAGCTTAATCAGAATATTTGATTTTCAAGAGTCTCCAAATAAGTCACCAAATATACTTAATTAAAATTATCAATCTGGTGGCGGTTTTTGAGTGGATTATTACAAAACATTGATAAGTAAATTCCCTCTAAGTTTTGGATGGATTATGGCTTTGTGCTGCACTTACATTGTTTTAACTTAATTTTGAGCTTTTTTAATTATGCCCTAATTATAGATCGCTAATTTTCTCAATTTACTTTCTTTTTTAAGATATTTAGCTTTGCTTAAGGAGACTCAATGGCGATGGGAAGTAATACGGTGAAAGTTGAACCGTTGCCTCTTGAGCTGGTGACTGAAATGGAACCTCCACAATTTTTAAGGATTTTTTGTACAATTGTCAAGCCTAATCCTGCACTTGCTGGGTCTTCGGTTCTGGTTGTTTTCCCTCGATAAAAGCTATTAAATATTTTGGGGATGTCATTTTGGGGGATTCCTTGTCCTGTGTCGCTTATCGTCATCGCTATGTATTGTTGATTTTGTGTTGCTTGGACAAATACTCGACCTTTTGCGGGGGTGAATTTGAGGCTATTATGGAGCAAATTGACGATGATTTGTTTGACCCAAGTTGTTGAACAGGCTACTGCTGGTAAACCTGGGGGAATTGTGTAACCTAGCATGATCCCTTTTTCCTCTGCAAGGGGTTGATAGGTACTGACTACCCCTGGTACTAACTCTTCTAAGTTTACTTTTTCTTTTAAGTCTGCTTCTCCGCTCTCCTCTATGTTAATCAGATCTTGTAATCCATTGATCAGGGAGTTTTGGCGATCGCATTCTCTTTGAATTAGTTCTAAATATCGTTGACGTTGTTCTTTTTTGATCTGAGGCGATAATAATAAACTTAAGGCTGTTTTCATGTTGGTGAGAGTTGGTTGTAGCTCTCCCACCAGGTTTATTAATAATTCTTTTTCAAGCTCATTTTTTGCTTCTTCTGAGCTTGATTCTTTTTTTTCTTCTTTAGATTGCAGACTCATTCTCTTTCCCTTCTCCTAAATATTCTATTCACAATTAAAAATTTCAGATATTCTATCACATTTTTTAACAATTTTCGAGCGTCATTTCCTCAACCTTATATTTTCTTTTTTTTTCCTAAATTTCTATATTTTTAAATATTTTTTTCTTTTCTGTAAAAATACTTAAGGGCGATTCATTTTACAAGTTTTTAATCTATTTAATAATAATCCCCAACCTGGACTTGCAAAACGGGCTAACCAATACATCCAAAAGGTGATTGGTACTAACCAGGTTATGGGTAAATGTCCAATGGGAGCGTTATTTGTAAATTGTAAATCGTTATAAGCTAACCATTTATCTCCTACTTTCCACCCTACTTTTTCTGCTAGTTTACCATAGTTTTCTCCTACTTCTTCAAAGATATTTAAGATAATGCTAAACCCAAAGCGCCCTTGACTATATTTTATCCAGAGTTGGTCAATTTTTTTTAACTCACTGCAAGGAAAGTTTTTGATGTCTTCTTCTGTGAGTAAGCAGTCTTCTCTATTTAAAGATCCTGCTATTTCTAACATTAATTTTCTGGTTTCTATATCTGCTTCTTTCCACTTTTTTTCTGCGAGTAGTTGGTTTAGTTTTTGATAATTTGACATCTGATTTTTTTAAACAAATACATATAGCAATTTTGCCAAAGATGAAAGTAACGGATTGTTAGGATGGGTTGTTTGTTGGGTTTAGATGGATTTAGAAATGATTAAGAATGAAAAATGGGCGGGTTTTTAATAAAAGTTCTGGATTTGAATACGGTAGTTATCCATAAACCCGCCCCTACTAACAATTAATGACCGATAACTAACACTTCTCCCTCCATAGGTGCGAGTGACTAATAACTAATGACTAATGACCATTATGAAAGTGGTTGAGTAAGGCTTCGCGCATTCCTACATAAGCGGGTTTTGGGCGATATTTTTCGTCAAAAGGTAATCCTGCTCCCCAACCATTTCTCATGGCAGGAATTGAGGAAAATTGGTCAGAAACTCCCCAAGTTGTAAAACTTTTTGCTCCATTTTGCAAGGCTATTTCCATGATTTTTTTATGCACTTCCTTCTGTTTATTTAATTTTTCTGCTGTAAATTGTTCAGGGATTGCTACATCTAATTCGGTGATGTGTATCTCAAAAGTTCCGTTTCTTAATGCGGCAAACCTTGCTAAATTTTTGGCAAAACTATCATAGTCAAAACCAAAGTAGTTAATGTGCATTTGAAATCCAATGCCATCTATGGGTACTCCTCGGGCTAAAAAGTCTTTAATCATATCATAAATTGCGTCTGATTTTCCATTAATTTCTTCTGTACCAAAGTCATTATAAATTAAAGCTACATTGGTGGCTCCATATTTATCTAAAGCTTCTCTGGTTTTAATAAAGCCTTTTTCTACAAAAGATGGTCCGATCCCTGATTTTTTATTATTGGGATCTGTGTCTGCAATATTATCTCCACCATTTAACCAAACACTACTGCGTAAGGCTGTTCTCCAGTCATCTACGCCCTGTTTATAATCTTTTGGTTGAATCATTACTTCGTTTGCCACATCCCAAATAGGTGTTTGTTTTTTATAACGTAAAACATCGTGTTCATAATGTTTGATAACCTGGTCTATATGTTGCTCCATTATTGTTAATAATTCATCTGGAGTTTCCCAGGTTTCTCCTTGCAAAAGCCAAGAAGGAACTGCATTATGCCAAACTAATGTATGACCGTGTATCATTATGCCGTTTTTGATTGCCCAATCATATTGTTGATCAGCTTCTCTAAAATCAAATACTCCTGGTTTTCTTTGAATGTTTGAGAATTTTAGGGCGTTTGCTGGGGTTATTATGCTATATTGATTACGAATGGTTTCTCGATATTCTTCAGGAAATATGGTTATCCCTCCTGTTGGACCTGTATTTCTTGCTGTTTCTCCATCCCAAAAACCTGAATGAGTCGCAGCACCTAATAATAATTCTGCTTTTTCAGGTACTAATTTTTTTAAGCCAGGTATAGTTGAAATATTTTCGGTGGGATTTCCTAATGTTTGGTCTTTGATCTCCCATTTTTGCTTTAAATAAGCAAATACTTTGTCTTTTTCTGTTTGATTAAGTTCGCGATTATATACTAGAATTTCTCCTAAATATCCTTTAAAATTATTGATTATTCCTTGTTTATTGGGTGCTCCCCCAATAATGACGTTATCCATTACATAGCTTCTACCATCTGCAGGTCGGAAGCTGGTAAAAACATCTGGTTTGTAACTTATAGGTTTTCCTGTAGCCCACTCTATTGGTCGATCTATCGACCATTGAAGCTTGTTTTTCTTACCATCGGGAAAGGTTACATCTACTGATGCAGTTAAGATTTTTTGCCAGTTTTGACCAGTATTTTCTTCTGATCCATGTACTGCGAACATCTGAAACCCTCTACCAGTTTTTGCCCAGATCCCTTTTTCTAAAATTAAATTGTCTCCCTCCCCATTAAAATATAGTGCTGGGCGTCCATTAATTCCTTCTTTAACTACCTTTGGTGTTGTTTTTTCCTCAACGGATTTAACATAATGGGTAACTGCTTTATTTTTCCAGCTCAATAATCCCTTTTCTGGAGTATTTTTTTCTAAGGATGATTGATCCTGCATATCTAACCAGACAATGAGCTCTTCTTTTAATGGTGGGTCTGGTATTTCTGGCTGATTTCCAGCTATTACACTACAACCAATCACTAACAACATAGATAAAATAAATGTTAATAAATAAGATGATTTTTTCCTCATTTTTCCTCCAGTTGGTATTAATCGCTTTAGCTATTTTTCTTTTAATTTTTTCATAAATAACTAAAGCAATTACCTCGGTTTTTTTACAATGCTCCTGCTGCTGTTTGATCTAAAATTCCTCCGCTTAAATGACTGGTAATGTTAATTGCTTGCAATACCAGACTCTTTTTTTCTCCCTGGGGATAGTCAATTACACTCACTGCTCCATTTCCTTGTTTTATGTTCCAGAAATTCTCTGGTTTTAAGCCTAATAAATAACATAAAATTACTTTATTTATGGCATCGTGGGCGCAAACTATCCCTGTTATTGGTTTTTCTGAATTGCTATAACTACTGACTATTTCTTCCCAACAGGCGATCGCTCTTTCCCATACTTGTTGTAAGTTCTCCCCTTCTGGCATTTGTACTGTTTCTGGTGCTGTTTTCCATTGATTTAATAACCCTGGAAATGCTTTTTCTATTTCTGTTTCTAATTTTCCTTCCCATAAACCATGACAAATTTCTGTTAATTTTTCTTTGGTTTCTAGTTTTACCCCTGGATGTTTTTCTAAAATTATTTCTGCTGTTTCTTTTGGTCGTAACATTGGACTACTAATGCCAAAGTCTATTTTGACTTCTTTGAGAAATTCTGCTGCTTTTTCTGCTTGTTTTCTCCCGTTTTCATTGAGGGGAATATCTCTAATTCCTTGAAACCTTCCTTCTCGGTTCCATTGGGTTTCTCCATGTCTTACCAACAATAATCTTAGTTGTGTTTCTGGAGGACGAGGAGGGGGTAATGGTATTCCTAAATGATCGGTTTGGTTTAATGATTCTAATTGTACTGCTTCTCCCCAATTTCCTGTAAAGTTTAACACATTGATACAGCAGTTTGACTGCTGGATACTATGATAGTTGGCTATGGGAATACCAATGGCACTCATTATTAAACAGCGATTAATCCCATTATGGGCTACTATTAATATTGTTTTTTCTTTGTTTTTGGGGATTATTTCTTGCCAAAATTCTTTTGCTTGTTCATTTAGTGATACTACTGGAAAATGCTCTCCTGTTTCTAATTCCATTTTAAACTCTTCGGGTCGCTCTTTCCAGCACCTATATTCTGTTGGGAATTTTTCTTTTACTTCGTCTTTTTTCAGCTTTTCCCACAATGGCAGATCTATTTCTTTTAGTTTTTCTACTGCTTGTAAATTGGTTGGATTTTTTAACTGTTTTTGAATTATTTCTGCTGTTTTTTTTGCTCTTTGTAATGGACTACAATAAATTGTTTCAATTTTAATGTTACTTAAGGTTTCTCCCACTATTTTTGCATCAGCAATTCCTTTTTCTGTGATTACTGATTCGTCGCAGCGTCCTTGTATTCTTTTGTCTGCATTATAGCTGCTTTGTCCGTGACGTACAATAATTACGCGAGTAGTCAACTTTTTCTCTCCTTATTTTTCCTGGTTTTTTGTCCCTGCTAAATTCTAACCTAAAATGTTTTTTTTGTTAAATCTTTCTCTTTTTCCTGTTAATCTTATCCTATCTTTGTTCCTTTGTCAAGGCTTTCAATTAACAAGCCTTGATCAATTAAGTTCAATATATAGCAATCCTATGTTCGTCTTTTTAAATTAAAATTAGACCAAGTCCTCAAGACCATCAACTGAAGCATTTTTATTTCAAAATATGTTTAATAGCAAAAACTATAAGATAACTTTAAAAGTGGAGTTAGAGGAAAATATGAGCGATTCAATTTAAGTAATATTTAAATATTATTAGTTTAAGATGATTTAAGCGATCGCCTTCGTTGCCGATGTATATTAAAAAGCAGTAAATAAGTAATTAAACTCCAAAGAAATGAAAAGGCGATCGCTTGTTTTCCCTGGTTTTTTTTCCCTTTTTGTGATAAAATTACTAAAGCAATTATTAGGAATAAATAATTAATGTTAAAAGAAACTATTACTAGATTATATCAGTTAACTCAAGTTGATGTCCAAGCTACTTGGCGTTGTTCTTCTCTCCCTCAAGTTTGTCCCCAAAGTGAACCCCTAAACTGGAATATTGCTACTCCTAATGCAAAAGGTTATCTGGTTTTTCCCAAAGGAAAACAAGTACAATGGTTGGTACAAAAATTTACTGTTCCTCCTAGTTTAAATTCTTACCCCCTTACTGGTTTATCTCTCCGTTTATCTCTTACTTGGTGGGCAGAATTGGCAGAAATTTTTGTTGATGGTAACCTGGTACAAGTGGGAGATTTATTTGACTCTAGTTCTCGCATTTTACTTACTCCTTCTATTACTCCTCACCAAGAGTTTTTAGTTGCTTTACGTTTAGTTAGTCCTGGTCATGATATCGGTGCTTTGATGCGCTCAAAATTAGTCTATGAAGCAACAAATAACTCCCTAGATCCTGGTTTTGTTGCTGATGAGTTAACTGTCTTGTCTAACTATCTACAAAGTTTTGCCCCACAACAATTAAATTTCTTGGAAAATGCGGTGAGTAAACTTGATTGGAGTTGTTTGAATGATGCACTAGCTTTTAATCTCTCTCTCTCTCGTTTACGTCATAACCTTCTCCCTCTTTCTGATTTTATCAAACAACGTTGTTTTTATTTACTTGGTCATGCTCATTTAGATATGGCTTGGTTGTGGACAACATCAGAAACTTATGAGGTAGCTCAACGGACTTTTACTTCTGTTCTTAATTTACAACACGATTTCTCTACCTTAACTTTCTGTCATTCTACTCCCGCTCTTTATGCTTGGATTGAAATTCATCGCCCTGAATTATTTACTGCTATTAAAAAAGCTGTTAATCTGGGAAAATGGGAGGTATTAGGAGGTATGTGGGTTGAACCAGAAGTTAATCTGATTTCGGGTGAGTCTTTGGTACGTCAGTTACTTTATGGTCAACAATATTTTGCAGCAAAATTTGGTAAAATTACTCAAGTTGCATGGTTGCCTGATAGTTTTGGTTTTCCTTGTCAACTTCCTCAATTTCTTCTATTAAGTGGCATAAAATATTTTGTTACTGGTAAACTCCATTGGCAGGATACTACCACTTTTCCCTACGGTTGTTTCTGGTGGGAGTCTCTTGATGGTAGTCGCGTCTTTAGTCTTATGTCTCCTCCTAATGTCACAGGAGTGATGGATACTAACCCGATCGCTATGACTGATTATGCTGTTACATGGGAGCAACAAACTGGCTTACAAGATGTTTTCTGGTTACCTGGGGTGGGTGATCATGGTGGTGGACCAACTCGTGATATGTTAGCAGTTCAGCAACGTTGGCGATATTCTCCCTTTTTCCCCCAGATGCAGTTTACTACTGCTTTTGATTATTTACATAGACTTTGTTACCCCCCCCAACCCCCCCTTGAAAAAGAAGCAACTCAGGTGAATAACTTTGATACAAATAAGGGTTTTTACCCCCCTCAACCTCCTCTAAGTTTTCCTGTATGGCAAGATGAACTTTATTTAGAATTTCATAGAGGTTGTTATACCAGTCATGGTGAACAAAAATATTTTAATCGTTATTGTGAAGGATTGTTGTATCAAGCAGAGTTGTTTAGCTCTTTAGCTACTTTGTTACAAGAAGGTAACTATATGAGTTCACCTGAGCAGCATATCACTCAAAAACAACAAATTGAGACCGCATGGAAACAAGTATTATTTAATCAGTTTCACGATATTTTACCAGGTACTTCTATTAGTGAGGTGTTTGTTGAAGCAAATCAAAAATGGGAGGAAGTTGTTAGAGTAGGAGAAAAAATATTAAGGGAAAGTTTAAGGGCGATCGCCTCTTACATTACTCTACCTTTACCTCTACATCCTACTGCTAAACCTATCTATATTTTTAACTCCCTTAACTGGAAACGTTCGGAAGTAGTAACGGTTTCTTTACCTCCTGGAAATTGGGAAATTTATACTATTGAAGGGGAAAAACTCCCCTCTCAGTTATCTCACAACCAAGAGTTATTATTTTTAGCTGAAAATATCCCCTCTATTGGTTATAAAGTTTTTTGGTTATCACCAGTTAATACCCCCCAACCTCCCCTTAATAAAGAGGAAACATACCCCCCCCTACCCCCCCTTAGTAAGGGGTGGAGTGATGAAAAATTTATTTTAGAAAATCATTTTTTGCAAGTAGAAATAAATCCAGAAACTGGAGATATAAAAAGTATTTGTGACAAAATAGCATCAAGAGAAATCCTCAATGGAGCGGGAAACCAATTACAAGCATTTAAAGATGAAGGACAATATTGGGATGCTTGGAATATTGACCCAAATTATGAAAAATATCCTCTCCCACCAACTGAGTTAAAATCTATTTCATACTTGGAAAAAGGACCGATTCAATGGCGAGTTAGAGTAATAAGAATGCTGGGTAATTCTGAGTTTTGTCAAGATTATATTTTGCAAGTAAATTATCCTGTATTAAAAATAGTAACAACTGTTAATTGGCAAGCAACTCATGTGTTGGTAAAAGCTGCTTTTCCTTTAAATTTAATTAGTGATTTTATAACTTATGAAATAGCTTGTGGTGTCATAAATCGTCCAACTTGTCCCCAAACTCCTACAGAAAAGGCAAAATGGGAAGTGCCAGCTCATCGTTGGGCAGATTTGACAGATAATAATTATGGTGTTAGTTTACTGAATAATTGTAAATATGGTTATGATAGTAAATCTAATCGGTTACGTTTAACTCTTTTGCGTGGTTCAACTTGGCCAGATCCAACTGCAGATACAGGAAAAATTCACCATTTTACTTATGCTTTATATCCCCATACTGGGAGTTGGAAATTAGCTAAGTCTGTTCATAAAGGTTATGAGTTGAATTTACCTTTACAGGTTATTTTGGGCGAAACTGGACAAATTTATCAGTTACCTCCTGTGGGTAAATTGTTGGATTTGGGTGCGGAAAATTTGATTTTAATGGCTTTGAAATCTTCAGAAAAAGCTGATGGTTTTATTTTGCGTTGTTATGAAGCTTATGGGGAAAAAGCACAGCTTAAATTAAGTGGTGATTTGGGTTTAGAAATAGGTGAAATGGTAGATTTATTAGAACAAGATTTATTAATAGATGAAAAAAGTAAGATAGACCCTTGGAAAATTGTTAGCTTTCGGGTAAAATTACAATAGACTTCTCCATAAACCCCGATTTTTTCACGGTAGCATAAGATTTATAGTGGAATTATTGGAGATGTCTAATAGACAAGGGGCGATCGCCCCTTGTCTGAAGCTTGTTGTAATTTAGTGTTGTGATCAAGGTGTTTGAAAAGTGGATTTTGTATTGCTTTTCAGCTACGAAAGAGGGGCTAAACCTAGTAAGTTTAGCCCCTGAAAAAAGTTTAATCTTCGTGGTCTTCAAAAGGATCGCTTAACTCGGCGGAAGGCGGCCCAAAAGCGGTATAAATGGAAAAAGCAGTGATGGCGAGAACCACTACTGCGATGGAGATGGTCACAATTGTTGCAGGTTCCATAAGCTTCGTTATAAAATATGGTACTTTTTACTTTATAATAAGTTGATAATAATACGAAAAGTAACAAAAATTTTGGGTGATTTATGGCACAGCGTACACGCTTAGGAGATGTTCTCAGACCTCTAAACTCGGAATATGGTAAAGTTGCTCCAGGTTGGGGAACAACACCCCTAATGGGATTTTTCATGCTATTGTTTTTCGTTTTCCTTTTGATTATCTTACAGATCTACAACTCTTCTCTGATCATTGAAGGGGTTAATGTGGACTGGAGAAGCTTAGGTCAATAAACCTGAAACAACTTCTATTATTCCTCCCTCTCCCACCAGGAGAGGGAGGTTTTAAAATTGTTAAAATAAAAGCCAGTAAATCACAAGGAGATTTTTTAAATGAATGTTTTTGGCATTGGTTTACCAGAGATGATGGTAATTTTAGTAATCGCTTTGTTGATCTTTGGACCGAAAAAATTACCAGAAATAGGTAAAAGCATGGGTAAAGCTATACGTGGATTTCAAGATGCTTCCAAAGAATTTGAAAATGAGTTTAAAAAAGAAGCACAACAATTAGAAGAATCTGTAAAAATGAATGCACTCTTAGAAGAGTCCAAAACCCCAGAATCTAAAATGAATAATGAATAATGAATAATGAATAATGAATAATGAATAATGAATACAGCAAGGGTAAACTATGGGTTATAAGTTGGAAAAACGCTCAAACTTATAACCAATACCTCTAACAGTTATAATCCCAAAAGAACACTTAGCAATCTGTTTGCGAATTTGAGCAATGTGCATATCAACTGCACGGGACTCTTTTTTGGTGCTGTTTTTCCATAACTCGTTTTTGAGTTCTTCCCTTGACCAGACTTTACCTGGGATGCTCGCTAAACAGTATAACAGGTCAAATTCTAAGGTAGTTAACTCCAAAACACCATTGTTAAATTTAATTTGGCGAGTAATAGGATTAATAATTAAATTATCAAAAACTAGGGTTAGCTTTTGAGGAGGGGAAAAACCCTGACGCTTGAGTACTGCATTAACCCGCAACCCAAGTTCTTCGAGATCAAAAGGTTTGGTAAGATAGTCATCAGCCCCTTTGAGAAAGCCTTGTTTTTTGTCATTAAGTTCACTCCGACTGGTGAGCATAATAATAAAAACATTGTTGTTATACCTCATTTGCTCGCAGAGATTGTAACCTAATGTATCTGGAAGATTGACATCTAAAATTACTAAGTTTGGTTTAAATTGATAGAATATTGCTAAAGCTGATTTGCCATCAAAAGCTGATTGAGTTTCATAGTTTTGATTGGAGAGATAGTGAGTAACTAAATTACAGATCAGCGGGTCATCATCTACTACGAGAATTTTGGGAAAAGTCATAATTAATTTAAATTAATCTAAAGCAGATTATTAGAACAAAATTTAGTATTTTAATTTTAAATGATTTCGAGGCAAGGTTCTCTGTCTGAAAGGTTCAAGCTAAACTAGGAGCAAAAAAGGAGATATCAGGGAGGAAAAGATGAGCGAACAAAATCCCTATGAAAAACTTGGGGTCACGGAAAATGCTTCTTTTGAAGAGATTTATGATGCCAAACAAAGTTTAATACAGCAAACTGAAGATGCTAAAATTAAGGAAGGCATAGAGGCTGCTTATGATGCAATTATTATGGATCGTTTGAGAATGCGTCAAGAAGGGAAAATTAAAGTACCAGATACTATCCGCTTTCCTGAAAAAACAGTTGATGCAACACCTAAGTTTGTACCAACTCCAAACAAAAATAAAGCTCCAACATGGCTACAAGGGTTTTTAGATACTCCATCACAAAAAGATATTCTTTTGCCTGCTGGCTTATTTGGATTTTTTAGTGCTATAAGTGTATTTAGTGAAGCCAATCTACTCTCAGTATTAATGGCGTTGGGAGTTTGTGCTAATGTCTATTTCCTCAACCGCAAAGAGCAGCGTTTTGGACGCAGTCTTTTAATTACTTTGGTGGGTTTAATAGTGGGAATTGTTCTGGGAACTTCTCTGGGTAATTTCTTAAATCTCAGTTTGGGACTTGAACAGTTTGCTTGTTTATTTACATTTATTTTATTTTGGTTAATTAGTAGTTTTCTCCGCTAATAATTATCAATTTAGTCATTGGTCAAAATGACTAATGACTAAATTGTTTAATTTTCAACTTAAGAGCAGCATCTACTTTTTCATACTCGGCTTTGATTTTTGGGATTAATAAAGTTGATCCTTTTATGTTACCATCCTTACCAAGAAATTCTATTTCTTGACAAATTTCAGAGAGATTATTTGCACCTAAATAAGCGCTACTAGATTTAAGGGTGTGCGCATTCCTTTCCAAAAGTTTGCCATCTTTTTCCGCAAAAGCAATCTCAATACCTTCTAATAATTGGGGACTATCTTCTAAGTAAGAATTAATAACCTCAACTATGATTTCTTCATCTCCTTCTAACATATCTGTCAAATTTTGCCAAGCTTCTGGATCTAAAATAACATTATTTGTTGATTTTTTATCATTCATATTTTCTAAATTACTATTCATTTGGCTAGCCTTTTTTAAGGCTCTGATTAACTCGTTAACAGCTACAGGTTTGCTAATATAATCATCCATTCCTGCATTTAAACAATTTTGGCGATCGCCTTCCATTGCATTAGCAGTCATTGCAATTATTCGGGGGCGTTTTGCTCCCCATTTTTCAATTATTTTTTTAGTTGCTATTAAACCATTCATTTCTGGCATTTGAACATCCATCAACACCAGATCATAATTTTGCCGTTTTAATGCTTCTAATACTTCCAAACCATTAGCCACTGCATCAGCATTATATCCCAACCGTTTTAACATTTTTAAAGCGACTTTTTGATTCACAGTATTATCCTCTGCTAAAAGTATTTTTAATGGCATTTCTTCTGCCAATAAATTCTCTACTTTTGTTTCACATTCATCTGCATTTACTATTTTTAGTTCTTGAAAATTACACAGAGTTTCTATTAAAACATTGTAGAGTTGAGACTGTTTAATTGGTTTATTTAAATAAGCCGCCCAATCAATAGTTACTTTCTGATTTTTTTGAGGCATTTTGCCAATAGAAGTTAACATAATTAAAGGTAAATTTTTGCCTGCAGGTAGGAGACGAATTTCTTGTGCAAGGGTTACTCCATCCATTTCTGGCATTTGCATATCTAGGATAGCAACATCAAAGTGTTCTCCTTTTTGTAAAAGGGCGATCACCTCTTTTCCAGAGGCTACTGTTTGATTAATCATCTTAAAAGACTCAGTTTGTAAGCTGAGGACTTTTCTATTAGTTTTATTATCATCTACAATTAATACTTTTTTCCCTTTCACAATACCATCCAGAGTATTTTCTGGTACTGAATCTACTGCTGGAGTAGCAACTATAGTAAAGAAAAAAGTGGAGCCTTTTTCTTGTTCATAGTAATCTTCAAAAGGATGATTACTAACAAAATCAGTAGGAGGGTTTCCCCCAACATTTCCTCCACTTACCACCCACATTTTACCTGACATCATTGCTGCTAGACGGTTACTAATTGCCAAACCTAAACCTGTTCCCCCAAAATGTCTGCTAGTAGAAGAATCCACTTGACTAAAGGCTTTAAAAAGGCGATTCATTCGCTCTGGGGGAATACCTATACCCGTATCTTTGATGGCAAATTCTATCAGATAAGGTTGCATTTCCTCAAAATATAAATACTCTTCTTTTTCCTCATCTTCCTCTCCCAAATTTGTTGCAAATGGGCGAGCAGTTACCGCAACTATAACTTCCCCAGTTTTGGTAAACTTAACCGCATTACTGAGCAAATTTACCAAAATTTGACGCAACCTAGTTACATCCCCCATGATCCTTTCAGGGGTTTCTGGGTGGAGAAGATAAGCTAATTCTATATTTTTTTCAGCAGCTTTGGGTGTTAATAAATCCAGACATTCTTCAATACAAGTTCTCAAACTAAAGGACATCTCCTCAAGTTCTAATTTGCCAGATTCAATTTTAGAGAAATCCAGAATATCATTAATAATAGTTAAAAGATTATCCCCACTACTGCGAATAATTTCTGTATATTCTCTTTGTTCTTCTGTTAAGTTCGTATCTAAAAGTAATCCCGTCATTCCAATTACCGCATTCATGGGTGTGCGAATTTCATGGCTCATCATTGCCAAAAATTCACTCTTAGCGATATTAGCAGTTTCTGCTTCTTCTTTAGCTATTTTCAGTTGTTCTTCAGCCTGTTTTTTATCTGTAATATTAGTAATTGTTCCCACCAGGCGATAGGGTTGCTTTAATTCATCCCGAATACATTTGCCTTTAGCCGCAATCCAAATATAATTACCGTCTCTGTGTTTGAGCCGATGAATATGTTGATACAGCTCTGTTTTGCCATCTAAATGAGTTTGAATAGCTTCAAGGGATTGTTGTAGATCATCTGGATGCACATGATCTGTCCAGGTGGAAATACTGTTAGGTAAATGATTATTTTCATACCCTAAAATTTGCATCCAAACTGGAGAATAATAAACCTCATCAGTTTCTAAATTCCAGTCCCAAATTCCATCATTTGTCCCAGAAACTGCTAGTTCATAACGTCTTTCACTTTCTAATAGGTTTTCTTCTATTTTTTCTCGATAAATAATTTCTGTTGCTAGTTCTTCGTTGAGTTTTAATAAGGTTTCAGTCCGCTCATTTATTTTCTCCTGAAGGTTGTCTTTTGCTGCTTGTATTTGCAGAAACTGTTGCTCAATAATTCTTACCATTTCTTGGAAATTATCTGTGAGAGAATCAATTTCTGATACCTTACTTTTTGGCCAATTTACTTGTCCATGTTCGATAATTTTTGCTGGTAAATCTGTAGTTACTTTTGTTAATAAGTTTAGAGGTTTAACTAATTTTTTACTTAAAATTACAGCAACAATTAACGCCAAAATGGAAATGAAAAGGGCGATCGCCAAGTTTTTGATATAAATTTTTTCTAAAATGTCTATATAAGGAGCAGTATGCTTTTGAATTACTAAAGTCCAGGGAATCATATCATCTACCGTATCTTCCCAAACATAAAAGGAATTACGCCAACGTACCAAAGTTGGTTTTTCTTCATTATCTACTGGTAACCAGTGAAATACTTGGTCAGTAAGTTGACGAATTTCTCCATTAGTAAGATAATTAAACTCCTCCATTTTTGAGATGTTTGGGTTATTACTAGCAATGACCAAATTTTCGCTATTCAACAGAATAATGTTTATTTCTTCATCTTTTTTCTCACTCTCTAGCATTTTACTAATGGCACTCACATCCAAAGAAGCATAAGTAATACCCAGCCAGCGATTATCTTTAATTATAGGAACAGTAACCCCAATATGAGGTTTAATGGAAGCTTTATCTCGATGAATATCCGTCAAAACATTTTTTTGATTTGCCCATGATTTTTTCCATATTTCTGAGTCGGCAATATTTATCCCAATTATAGTTTCTTTTGCTTCATTAATGTTTGGATAAGCGGCAATAATTGTTCCTACTGCATTAGTGACATATATTTTCTCAAAATATGGAAATGCTTTTTTAATTAATTCCGTACTTTTTTGTAAGTTTTCAAGCTCTGAAGTTGCAGCAATTATTGCCACTTCTTTCAGCCCTTGAATATGCTCTTGATACCAAAATTTTATATTAGTAATTGTGCTATTTGCACTCTGGTTTAGTTCAAGTTTAATTTCTTTTTCTATGTTCTTTATTTCTTGTTTTCCATCTAAAATAGTCAGGGTAAGTACTGGAAAAAATACAAATGCCACCAGCAGATTTAAGATAGTTTGTCTAAAAGAAAGTTTTCGAGCTTTTCCTATTGGTAAATAATTAATAATTAAGCTGGCTATCAAAGCGTTAAAAATACCATTTACCGCCTGTTTTAAAGCAATTACCACTGTTGCGCTAGGAGAAGCAGACAACATTAACCCATAAAATAACCCCACTAAAGGTATCCCAAAAAAAACCCAGTAAACCCCATCTAAAAATACCATATTTTGGTTTTTATGCTTTAATCCCCAACTCACAAATAAGGCTTCTAAAGTAAAGATAATAGTGGCATAAGGATGACCCCAAGCTATGTAAGTATAGCTACCTACAATAAAACCTGCTAAAGTTCCCCAGAAAATTCCATATAAGTGAACTATTAGCCAAACTGCAATACTCCCAAACAGAAAATCTACCGAAAAAAAGAGGTTAATCTTAAAAATATTCCCCAAATACCCAAGGACAAGTAGTAAAATTAATATGACTTTACTACTAATCCCTAAAGCTATTTTATTTTCTCTTAAATTAATCATATTTTTATTTAAATAATAACTGATAATTTATTAGTCATTCGTCATTGGTCATTGGTCATTAGTCATTAGTCATTCGTCATTCGTCATTAGTATGTCTTCTAATTCTTAATTTTTCTTAAAAATATCATAATGTTTTACTAAGGACCAATGACTAATGACTAAGGACCAATGACCAATGACTAATGACCAATGACCAATGACTAAGGACCAATAACTAAGTTAATTTCGATGCCAAGTTGTGACACCACCAGGTTTATCAATTATAGTAACGCCCATTGTTTGTAATTGATCGCGGAGGCGATCGCCTTCCTGATAATTTTTAGCTATCCTAGCTGCTTTCCTTTGCTCAATTAATTCTTCTATTTCTCCATCACTTATTCCTACTATTTCTTCTCTGGTATTTTCTGCTATTTTTATGCCAAAACCTAACACATTTGCTAAACTTATTAAACTTTGCCATTGTTCTTCCAACTGAGATGGTTCGGTTTCTGTTTTCCCTTCATGTACTAAAATATTACCTTCTTTGCGTAAATTCTTAGCAATTTCAAATAAAACTGCTAAAGCTCCTGGGAAGTTAAAATCATCGTCTGCTGCTGTTTTAAATTTCTGTTCTAGAAAGGAATCACTTAACCGATTACTATCTAAATTAGATAAGTTCCAACCTAATTTTTTACCGTAATTATAACCAAATAATAACCCTTCTTTCAGGGTTTGCCAACCATTTGTAGCTGCTATTAATGCTTCATCAGTAAAATCAATTGGTTTACGGTAATGAGCTTGGAGAATAAATAAACGTACTGCCATTGGGTCAAATTTATCTAACAACTCTCGAATAGTAATAAAATTACCCAAAGATTTAGACATTTTTTCCCCTTCTACTTTTACCATGCCATTATGTAGCCAATAATTTGCCAATGGTTTACCAGTAGCAGCTTCTGATTGAGCAATTTCATTTTCATGGTGGGGAAAAATTAGGTCACTTCCCCCTACATGAATATCAATAGTTTCTCCGAGTCTTTCCCTTACCATTGCAGAGCACTCAATATGCCATCCTGGGCGACCATTCCCCCAGTTTGACTCCCAGGCTGGTTCTCCAGGTTTAGAGCTTTTCCACAAAGCAAAATCAAAAGGATTTTTTTTCTTAGCTACTTCTGGGTCTTCTACTTCAACTCTACCACTTGCTCCCGCTTGCAAATCTTCTAATTTTCGTCTTGAAAGTTTACCATATTCAGGGAAACTATTTACAGCATAATAAACATCCCCATCCGCACGGTAAGCAAAGCCTTTTTGTTCTAATTCATACACCAGCCTTTTGATACCATCTAATGTATGGGTAGCTCGAGGATAAGCATCTGCTTTTCTTACTTCGAGACGCTCCATATCCTCAAAATAAGCTTTAATAAAGCGATCGCTTACCTCTTCCATAGTTGTCCCCTCTTGTCTCGCTCGGTTGAGAATTTTGTCATCAATATCAGTAAAATTTTGCACATATTCCACTGCATAACCCAGCCATTCTAAATAACGACGCACCACATCCCAAATTAAACAAGTTCGTGCATGACCTAGATGACAGTAATCATAAACAGTTATGCCACAGCAGTACATTAGTACCTTGCCAGCTTCAATGGGAGTAAATTCTTCTTTACGACGGGTCAAGCTATTATAGATTGTTAAACTCATTGGTTATTTTTCGTCTTAGTTCTCTTTCTAGTCTAAGACTCTTGAGCGATCAGTAATAATAAGTACAGAGGCGAATTAGAACCCTGTTTTGAGTAAAGTTATTTTATTAACTCACTAACAGACTAATTCCTTCACTAAAATAAATCTAGTACTACTTTTTTAGCAGTGGTTATGCAAACAGTTAATCCAGAGTCAAATATTACATCTGCAATGGAAACACCAAAAAAAGGGTTGCCAGTTACGATTATTACAGGTTTTCTCGGTAGCGGTAAAACAACTCTCCTTAATCATATTTTGAGCAACCAGGAAGGCGTAAAAACAGCCGTTCTGGTTAACGAATTTGGCGAAATTGGTATTGATAATGAGCTGATTATCGCCACAGACGAGGATATGGTGGAATTGAACAATGGTTGTATCTGCTGCACCATTAACAATGATTTGGTAGAAGCAGTTTATAAAGTCCTCGAACGCAAAGAAAATATCGACTATCTGGTGGTAGAAACTACTGGTTTGGCTGACCCCTTACCTGTTGCTCTCACTTTTTTGGGCACAGAGTTACGAGATATGACTCGTCTAGACTCCATCGTTACTGTGGTAGACTCTGCTAACTTCAGTCTAGATTTATTCAACAGCGAAGCTGCTCGCAGTCAAATAGCCTACGGGGATGTGATTATTTTGAATAAAACTGACCTGGTGGATGAAGCGGATGTGGATCTTTTGGAAGTCCGCATCAGAGATATGAAGTCAGATGCAAGAATAATGCGCGCCCAAAAATCTCAAGTTCCCCTTCCTCTCATCCTCAGTGTCGGTTTATTTGAGTCTGATAAATATTTTGAAACTTCAAAATCTGACCATCACGACCATGATCACCATGATGAACATGATCACCATGACCATCACCACCATGATGAACATCATCACCATCACGACCATGATCATCACTCCGATCATTTGGAAAATGATGGCTTTACATCTGTCTCTTTCGTTAGCGATCAACCTCTGGCAATTCGTAAATTTCAGTATTTCTTGGATAACCAACTTCCCGCCAATGTTTTCCGCGCAAAAGGTATCCTCTGGTTTGATGAAAGTCCCGCTCGTCATATCTTCCATTTGAGTGGTAAACGCTTTAGCATCGAAGATGATCAATGGAACAATAAATCTAAAAAAAATCAACTCGTTCTCATTGGTCAAAATTTAGACCACGATAAATTACTCAAACAACTGCAAAATTGTGTTTGTCTCCCAACAAGCGATCGCGGTAAGGGTTTCGCTTAATTAATAATTAATAATGAATAATTAATAATGAATAATTAATAATGAATAATGGAGAATTAATAATTATTAATTATTAATTATTCATTATTAATGGAGAATGGAGAATAGAGAATGGAGAATGGAGAATGGAGAATGGAGAATTATCCATTATCCATTATTCATTATTCATTATTCATTATTCATTATTCATTCTCCATTATTCATTCTCCATTATTCATTATTCATTATTCATTATTCATTATTAGCCATAGATTAAAACCTATGGCTACCTTTATAAAACCTGTCTGCGCAGGTTAAGATAAAAAAATACCAAATGTGCGACCGTCAATTGTCTTTTTTAATTTTAAATACCCAATAATACCTTCTTCTCGATATTTTCTCAGCCAATTATGTACCGTCACTCGGTGAACACCTAACTTTTTTGCTATTTCTTTTACCGTTTTCACCTGATTAGTTTTCAACCAATATAAAACTTGGATTTTCTTGAAACTACTTATACTTTGTTGTTGATTCAGGAGGTTATGTAATTCTGCAACCGTTTCTTTAATATCCATTTTACTCTCAGTTATCATACCTATATTTCGCAGACTCAACTAACTGAGAATACCCATTTTTGTCTTTAAAAATTTCACTTTTTAGCTTAAAAATTATCTTTGATACCTACTTTTTTTATCCCCCTAGAGGGGTTAATCTCATAACCTAGTTCCTGTTTGTCATAATATACCATAAAATTATGATAGACAAGAGGCGCCCATCCCCTTGTCTTGCAGGGCTTGATCTATTTCATAACTTTATTAAAATAGTATAAGTCAAGAATATCCCCCCAAAAAAATACCTTAAACTTTCAAAAACCATTACTACTTACTCACAAATACCTATCAAAAAATATGCTGAAAAATACAAGTAAAATAGTAACTTTAATAAGTACAGTTGGAGTTGGAATACTTGAATTATGTAAACCAGCATACTCAACAACACTTCAAACTGCCATTCAAGAAACTTACATAGAAGGAAATCAAAATCAAATCAACCAACTACTAGAACAAAATCTAACAATTGGTTTAATTTATCTCCCTAACCTCCCCAACTTCATCAAACCTCTTGCTATTCTAGATCAATTTATTCAGGGGAATAATAACCAAGTAAATCAACTCCTCAATCAAAATTTTCCACCCTTATCTTTGGAAAATCAACCTATTAATTATAACCCTTTCCTTGATAATGGAAATATCTTAGATACGGTTCAATTTAGTACTCAAGAAGCTTCGATATTTGGCAATAATAATCTAGTTACTCAAAACAATGAGCAAACAATTATAGATTTCTTCTTTTTTCCAGAAGAAAAAACTAACAACAATGTAGACTTTAATGAGTTAATTGAGATAGTTTTACAAGATAACCTCTTAGATGGCATTCAATTTAGTTTACAGGATGTAATCATTGAAGGAGATAATAACCAAGTTGAGCAAAAAAGTTATCAAACTATTACTAATTTTCTGTTAGTAGAAAATGACGAAATAAATAATAACCCAATCCTAAACCCGCTTCAATTTGCTATTCAAGAAACATTTATTTTTGGAGATACTAACCTCGTTGAACAAGAATTAACCCAAACCATTACAGATTTATTTGTTCTCAATGACATTCCCCAAATACCCACTAACCCCACAGAATTTGACATTGATGAGTTTATTGATACTATTTTAAATAATACTATAATTAATGCAAACCAAACTAATCAGCAAAATGCTTTTGTTGAAGGAAATAATAACCGAGTTCAACAAGAAAATACTCAAGTTATTAATACCAAAATTCCCGAAAATTCCCCAGTTAATGCTTTATTATTCTTCGGTTTATTTGGGATAATTTTAAAGTTACTAAAATAGTTGAAAATTGTAATCGCAGGTCAGTGAGTGTAGCTAAACTGACGTAAAAAAGACAAAAAATGCGTAACCGAAGTGTACGCCTACGCCGACTAGATCTGCAATTGAAAAATCATTCTTCATTCTTAATTATTCATTATTCATTATTCATTGTTCATTATTCATTAAAATATGTTTCAAGCAACCCGTCGCCGTTTAGCAATTTGGTACACTATGGTAACTGCAGTGCTATTATTATTATTCGCAAGTGGGGTATATTATTATGTTAGGAACACCTTAATAGAAAGGATAGATGACACTTTAAAACACGTAGTAGAAATAGTAGATCGTTCATTAGTTATTGAACAAGTAACCCCAGATCAAGGAACTTATCAAGTAAAAATAGAAGCCAGTTTTCGTAATAAAGCAGAAGCAGTAGAAGATGACCATATTGACATAGAATGGTTTAATCCCAGTGGACAATTAATATGGTCAACTTTTGCCGAACCTTTATCTATTCCCCTGATAACTCATCCTACAGGAAAAACAGTTTATTTGTCAAGCGATCGCCTTTTACGACAAGTCACAAAAAAAATTGAATTTGGACGTTATACTTTGGGATATTTACGAGTAAGTCACCCCTGGTTTGAAGTCACCAAACCCATCAAAAAACTAATAAGAGATTTAAGCATAGGTATCAGTATCATGGTGATTTGTGTAGCAGCAATTGGTTGGTTATTATCAGGAATTGCTATTCAACCAGTGCGTGATTCTTATCAAAGTTTAAAACAATTTACCGCCGATGCTTCCCATGAATTAAGAAACCCTATTGCTATGATTCAAACAAACATTCAAATGGCTTTAGCATACCCAGAAACAGACCCAAAAATTCAAGAACAACAGTTGAAAATTGTCGAAAGACTTACTCAACGATTGGGAAATTTAGTCAATGACTTATTATTTTTAGCTAGGTCTGATAGTGGCACAATTCAAATCAATTACCAACCAGTACCCCTAGATGCTTTACTCATAGAAGTCATAGAAGAACAAAGATTAATTGCACAACAAAAAGGCATTTTTCTCTCTCTTCATCTTGTTAATTCTGATAACAACAAAGAAGACATTTTTACAGTAAAAGGAGATTGGGACCAATTAGCTAGACTATTTACTAACTTAATTAGTAATGCTTTGGAACATAGTAAAATCAAAGAAGAAGAAGAAATGACGGTAGAAGTAATATTAGAATTGTTGAAAAAAGACCACTTACAAGTAAAAATAAAAGATAAAGGTCAAGGTATTTCTCAAAACGCTTTACCCCATATTTTTGACCGTTTTTATCGAGTAGATCCAGCAAGAAGTCATATAAAATCAAAAGGAACAGGATTAGGATTGGCGATCGCCCAAGCAATTACCAACAACCACAATGGTCACATCTCAGTTGAAAGTCAGCTCAATTTCGGCACAACTTTTACTGTTACTTTACCCCTTTATTCTGTTATTTAATTAATTTTATTTCTTGTGTCTTTATCAAAAGAAATATCCCGCGTATGCGCGATATTTACCGAAGTCCGCGCTAAGAGAAGTCAAGGAAAAATGAAAATTGGGGCTTTTGATTAAGTCCAGTTGATAATTATCTTATTCACTTGTAAAAAGCCCCAATTTTCATTTTTCCTTGATTCATTTCTTGACGGACTTCGTCTTGTGCGCCGCGATTTCAGTCGCCAGATATTTTGATTTTACTAAATTTTATCCATCTAGATTTATTCCTCTTTCTCTTAATAATTGAGCCAAATGTTCAGCCCGTTGACGTTCAAATTCAACTTGTTGTAAAGCTGCTTCTTTTTCTTGACGTTCAAATTCAACTTGTTGTAAAGCTGCTTCTTTTTCTTGACGTTCAAATTCAACTTGTTGCAAAGCTACTTCTTTTTCTTGACGTTCATATTGAATTTGAATTTGTGCTTGTACAGCTCTTTCATCACCTGTTAATAAAAGATTGCCTTGAGCATCCCACCAACGCAACCAGGGAAGTACCATATTTTGATAATTTCCTTGCCAAATTCCCAACTCAACCCCCAAAGGATTAATAGGAAAATGTTCCCTTTCATTAGGCGAAATTAACTCATATTTAACTCCTGTCAATTGATAAACTTCAACTCGCCCTAACCTAACCTCATAGATAACATAAAAAGCAGGACGAATAATTGTCTCATAAATCCAAAACTTACCCATCCAAGGAGTTTTATCCCGTTCTTCTTCCCCATTTCCAGAAACAAATTCAATAACAATTAATGGGGGAATAAGTTCTTGCCATAAAACATACGAACGGCGAGTAATTCCATTTAATAATGATGGCACATTAGGCACATAAAACCAATCAGGTGATTCTGCTCCTTTTTCAGGTGGATCAATCATTCGCCAATAAATCCCACAGTCTTGACCAATACAATACTCACCATCAGGATGAATTTGTTGTAAAATAGGATTAATTGAATCAGTTAAAAGAATGCTTTGGGGGTGTTCTTGAAAATTTTTCACAAATGTTCCATCAGACTCTGGTAACTCAGTATGGTCAGGAAATTTTGTCTCTAAACTATCAGAAATTTCTGTGATTGTCATCGAAACCTCCAAGAGGATTTTATCTATTATTCACAGTGAATATATATTATAACTTTTAAAGAACAGAGAATTGTTGCCCCGCAAGCTGACTTTGTATGATTTCAATCGCCAAATATTTTTGCTAATATGATTGTACCCGTTACCCAAAAAAACCTAGATTGAGCACCTATGGTTCATATAAAGCGCATTGAACTTACCCATTTTAAATCTTTTGGTGGCACAACCTCAATTCCCCTGCTACCTGGTTTTACAGTGGTTTCAGGACCCAATGGTTCGGGAAAATCCAATATTTTGGACGCTCTCCTCTTCTGTCTGGGTTTAGCTAGTTCTAAAGGAATGCGCGCAGAACGTCTACCTGATTTGGTTAACCACAGCCAAAATAAAAATGGTCACTCCGCAGAAACTAGCGTCTCAGTTACTTTTGATTTATCTGATTTATCAGATGATTTTCTCTTGTCAACAGAAAATGAAAATAACCCACTCGGATCAACAGAAGAAGAAAATATCCCCTCCCCTCAAAATATCCCCCCAGACTCCCCAGAAACTGAAAATAACCCACCCTTATCCATGGAGGAAGAAAATATACCCTCGCCTCAGAATACCCCCCCAGACTCCCCTGATATTAAACCAAACACCAATGGAAAAAACCTCAAAGAATGGACTATTACCAGACGTTTACGGGTCACAAAAAAAGGAAGTTATTCCTCAACTTATTACATTAATGGGGAAGTTTGTACCGCTAATGAACTCCATAGTCAACTAAACAGGCTACGCATTTACCCCGAAGGTTATAACATCGTCTTGCAAGGAGATGTAACAAGTATTATAACAATGAACTCCAAAGAACGACGCCAAATAATTGACGAACTCGCAGGAGTGGCAGAATTTGACCGCAAAATTGAACAAACTAAGAAAACTCTCGCAGCAGTAAAAGAAAAAGAAGAACGCTCATTGATAATTGAAAAAGAATTAACTAATGCACGCGATCGCCTCGCTTCAGACCGCATTAAAGCTCAAAAATACCAAGAACTAAAAACTCAAATCCACCAAAAACAACAATGGGAAATTGTCTTGATTTGGCGTTCTCTCCAACAACAACAACAACAACTTACCGCCCAAATAACATTAGGAGAAACTGAAGAAATTCAATTAAATGAACAAATAAATAACCTTAATACCCACATTGCTCAAGTTAGCGAAACTCTCCAACAACTTAATACCAAAATTAAGTTATTAGGAGAAGAAGAACAACTCTCTCTTGCTTCTCAACTGGCTACTCAAAAAGCAAAACATCATCAACTCCAACAGCGTAAAACTGAATTGGAAAACCTCGCCCAACAAACTCAAATAGAAATTACTTCAACAGCAAAAGAACTGGAAAATTTATCTCAAACTCTTACTCAACTTACTCAAACAAAAACTCATCTAGAAACTGAAATTATCCCAAACTTAACTCATCAACGCAATCAAATAAAAGCAAACTTGGTAACAAAAAAAGAACAAGCAAACACCATTGCAGCAGCATCTCAAGCATGGGTAGAAGCACAAACACAAATTACCCATAAAATAACTGATTTGCAACAACATCTTAATCCCCAACTCACCGAACAAGCACGTTTAACTGAAACCCAAAACCAACTTGAAAAGAAAATTAATCAACAAACTCAACTTCTACAAACTATAGCAACAGAACTGACAACTAAATTAGCAAATCTTGAACACCTTTTAACTCAAATTACTAGCTTAGAACAACAAATTCAAACCCTAACAGTACAATTAACCAATGCAGAAGCGCAACTAAAATTACAACAAGAAACTAACACCAGATTACTAAAAGAACAACGGGAAAAACAAAGACAATTAGATAAATTAGAAGCTACTAAACAAGCGCAACAAGAAGCTCAGGGTACCTATGCCACTAAAATCATTTTACAATCAGATTTATCTGGCATTTGTGGCTTGGTTTGTCAACTCGGAGAGGTGGAACCTCAATATCAACTCGCCCTCGAAATAGCCGCAGGTGGTAGACTGGGCTATGTTGTGGTAGAAGATGATCAAGTAGCTGCAGCAGGAATAGCATTACTTAAACAACAACGCTCAGGAAGAGCAACATTTTTACCTCTCAATAAAATTAAAGCTCCCCGTTTAAATGATACTGTGGCCCTTCATTATGCTAAAGGTTTTGTAGATTTAGCAGTCAATTTGATTAAATGTCACCCCCGTTATCAGAAAATTTTTGCCTATGTCTTTGGAAATACAATGGTTTTTGAAAATCTTAATACCGCACGTCCGTTTTTGGGAGACCACCGTATTGTCACTTTAGAAGGAGAAATACTTGAAAATACTGGGGCCATGACTGGCGGTAGTATTGCTCAACGCTCTTCTCTCCGTTTTGGAGTCAGCAATGACGCAGAATTAGAAGAAATTAAAAATATTAGCCAACGTTTACGAGAAATTGAGGAAATTTTAACGTCAAGTGAGGCGAAAATAGCTCAGAATCAGGAAAGTGTGCAGAAACTTTCTCAGGAATTAGCAGAAGTTAGGCAACTGGGAAGAGAACAAAAGTTACGTCAAGAACAGTTGGAAAAAGAAATTGAACGCTTACATCGAGAACAAGCTCAATTGAATACACAAGTAACGGAAAATAATCAAGAATTGGCAATTGCAACTACCAGGTTAATGGTTTTAGCACAAGCAATACCAGAATTGGAAGAGAAACTACAAGCCGAGCAACAAAAATTAACTGAGTTAGAAGCTTCTCAGACACATAGTGAATGGCAAGAAATTCAAGCTGTAATAAAAACAGAAGAAGCCCAGTTGCAAAAACAAGAACAACTTTTGCGTCAAACAGAGGAGCAGTTTAAAGATTTATTAAATCAGCTATTTAGAACAGAAGAAAAACAACAAGCAGCACGTCAAAATAAATTAACTTCTGAGACTAAGTTAACCAACTTGTCAACACAAAAACAGGAAATTGACCAGGAAATTTTGATAAATCAAGAGAAAATTGCCGCAACAGCAGCGGAGTTAGAGCAATTATCAGCAAAATTAGGAGAAACAAAACAAGAACGCGATCGCACTGAAGACTCCCTCAATAAACTCCAAAACCAACAACAAAAGAAAATTTGGCAACAACAAAAACTCCAAGCAACTCAACAGGAAAAACGGGAAGAATTAGCAATTTTACAACAAAAAATTATAGAACAAAGGGCAGAACTTCCCGACTCAATACCAGAAATTCCTCAGTTAATTTCTACCGAAGGAGAAACTATTGCCTTTGGCAATTTTGCCGCCCAATTAGAACAATTACAACAAGAAATTCGCAAAGGTCAAAAAAAATTGGAAGCAATGGAACCAGTTAATATGTTAGCCTTAGAAGAATATGAACGCACACAAGCGCGTTTGGACGAATTAAGTCAAAAATTGGCAACTTTAAAAGCGGAAAGAACAGAATTGTTACTTCGGGTGGAAAAGTTTACAACTTTACGGTTGCGAGCTTTTAAAGAAGCATTTGACTCAGTAAATGAGAACTTTCAAAACATTTTTGCTGTTCTTTCTGAAGGAGATGGTTATTTACAATTGGATAACCCAGATGATCCCTTTGAAGCTGGTTTGAATTTAGTAGCCCATCCAAAAGGTAAGCCAGTACAGCGGTTGAGTTCTATGTCAGGCGGCGAAAAATCTTTGACCGCTTTGAGTTTTATTTTTTCCCTCCAAAAATATCGCCCTTCCCCTTTTTATGCTTTTGATGAGGTGGATATGTTTTTGGATGGCGCAAATGTCGCAAGATTAGCAAAAATGATCAGCAAACAAGCACAAGAAGCTCAATTTATTGTCGTTAGTTTACGTCGCCCTATGATAGAATCATCAGAAAGAACAATAGGTGTTACACAGGCACGCGGAGCCTATACCCAAGTATTGGGAATAAAATTAAGGTAAATATTATGGCATAATTAGGAGAAAATATAGAGAAAAATAACAAGATTTTGTCCTGCTGATGATTTTAATCGCCCACTATTTTAACTCCAGCAAATTAGCTAGAATAGAAGCAAAACAACTAAAGTTAGATTTAAATAAAAAACTTTTTATATTCCATTATTCAGGAGAAACAATTGCAATACACAATGACAAGTGATATTTTACGAGGAGAATTTGTTAACACAGATGTTATTACTCGCAGCACGGGGAAAAGACTCGGAGTAGTAAAAGAAGTGTTGGTGGACATCGATCGCCGCGAAGTGGTAGCTTTGGGTTTACGCGATAACCGTTTATCACTCTCAGGTATCCCCAGTTATATGTACCTGAGTAGTATTCGTCAAAGCAGCGATGTGGTGTTAGTAGAAGATGAAAATGTTATAGAAGATGTAGAGGTAGAGCTATATAGTCAATTAATCAATAGCGAAGTCATTACAGAAACAGGAGAACCCCTCGGTAAAGTAAGGGATTTTCAATTTAATTTGGAAAGTGGCAAGGTGATCTCCCTCATTATCTCCTCCCTCGGTATCCCCCAAATACCAGACCAAATAATTAGTACCTATGAACTTAAAGTAGAAGAAATTGTAAGTAGCGGTCCAAATAGAATTATTGTATTTGAAGGATCAGAAACTCGCTTACGTCAGTTGACAGTCGGAATATTAGAGCGTCTCGGTATCGGTAAACCACCCTGGGAAAGAGAAGAAGAAGAAATGTACTATGCTCCAACAACCCCCCCAGAAAACCAGTTACCCACAGGGATACCAGTAGCTCCCCCCATACCTCGCCCCATAGAAAAAGTACCAGTACAAGAAAATTGGAGTGACGACGACTGGGAGCAAACTCCTCCCCCTCGCAAACAAGCTGAGTCTATTCGTTATCAAGAAGATGATGAATACGAAGAGGATAATTGGGGAGAAACAGCCCACCAACCCCCCGCAAAATATAATTCTCCCCCCTCATATCAGTCCCCTCCCCCAGAACAAAATTATGATTATGATCATGATGTTCAAGGCGATGTTTGGGATGATGATCTCGAAGAGCCTACTTATCACCCCCCTCGTGTCAATATCCCCCAAAAACAAAAAGCTCCCGAATATTACGAAGAAGATTAGAAAATATCAGCGATCGCTTTTTACCTAAAATAGGCGATCGCCTTTTAATTCACATTTGCACAAAAGCCAGGAGCTTAAGCCCCTTGCCTTGTTTAATTCACATTTGCACAAAGGCAAGGAGCTTAAGCCCCTTGCCTTCTTACTTTTTAAGGCTTTTAGCAAAAGTGAATTAATACACAAATTTATAGAAAAAACCTGATTTGATTTTTTGTTCAAAAAGATTGAAAACAATTATTCATTATTCATTCTTCATTATTCATTCTTCATTCTTCATTCTTCATTCTTCATTCTTCATTATTCATTATTCATTCTTCATTAGTCATTATTCAGAATAATGACTAATGACTAATCACTAAATTATTCCCCCATTTCCTACTTTTTTATCCCAAATATCAAAAAATAACAAAAAACTCAATTATCCCCCAATTTAAATCCTTTGAAAAATCAGTTTCTTCCGCTATAATAACTTGGTTTTTTACCTTACTTTTGAAATATATTTTTTCAATAAAAACCCCTATTTTCCCTAGTTAACTTTTAATGTTTTTATATATGCTTTTATTTTTTTTCTTATACAATGAATCAACTAAAACCCTTTATTTGATTAAGCGATCGCCTTTTAATAGGCACTTTTTTCAACTTTTACCACCAAATTTAAATTAACCTTAACTCCTTCTTATATTTAGCTCTCGTTTGATATTTCTCTCTTACCATTTACCCCTTAACTACTTGTCATTTTTATAAACCTAATAATAGTTAAAACTCTAATAAACTTAACTACTATTTACCCCATCTCTTCTCCATGAAAATCATTCTCATATACACGTTTTACAGCAAAAGTACTTTTTAAATGATGTGCTAAAATAAAAAAAAAATCTGACCTTATATGAATTACTATTGTTTGCTTTAAGGTGAAAAGCAAAAGCAACCAGATGAGAGAAAAAGCATTACAAACGGGAAAAGATGTGTAATCTAAGACAGAAATATCGCAAAAAGGCGATCGCTTTCCTGGGGGATGAAGAAAAAATTTTACAAGGGTTAATAAAAAGCGAAAACAAGCAGAAGAGAATTGGCTCAATAAATCAAGCAGCAAATTACGAAGAAGCAAGCATGGATACAATGATTGAAGCCTTAATAAAAGACAAATCATTTGAGGTAAGAAAGGCAGTTTATTTATTGTTGCGGAAGCAGCAAGAAAATAAAGCTAAAGAGGTTTTATGTCAAAACAATCTTTTTTTTCAGTGCATTAGTACCATAAAACTGCATTGAGAGGAAGTAACTTCCTTAGTTGTAACTCTCAATGGAAAAATACTAGCAAGTGGGAGTTGGAATAAAATAAAAATTTGGGATTTAAATACCAACAACCATCTTTTTACCCTTGAGGTATGGACAAGGAGATCCACGCCCCAAGTCTTACCAAGAAAAACTGTACCTCACTATTATGATAATTACTATAATACCTTTATTCTTCGTCATCACCCCTAATGGGAAAACACTCGTTAACTGGATGAGGTGGAATGTTAAAATAATTAGCAGCAAAGAAGAAGGTTGTCTGGTTGCTCTCTCAGATCATTCAGACGAAGTAATATCCCTCGCCATACCTCCAAACGCCAATAAAATTATTAGCAGGAGCAAGGAGGTAATAAATTTTGGGACACATATTCATTATTTATTCCAAACTCGACTTATTCCTAGCTTAACCTCTTTTAGGATTATTTTGAAAAACAAATATAGCAGAAAAAAAAACAGTTTACCCCAAGACATTTATTTTTTAACTAGAGGGCAACTTGGACATTAAGTATGACCGAAAAAAATAGGAATCATCGCCTCCTCTTTTAAGAGGAAAAAATTCAAACTATATCCTATTTTCAAGCCTCTGACTTCAGGCAGAGGTCAAGATACTGCTTCATGCTACGTGCTCACTGAAATGACAAATGATTGTATATAGACATTAAAAACTATGAAAGAGAAACAACCAAGACAAGGAGATATGGTATTGGGAGGGAAAAACTTACCCCCAAAAGGAGCAGCAGTTTTAGGTGGCATAAAAGGATTTTTACACAAATTAAACAGTGAGAATGAGCAGGAACAACTTGCAGCAATAAATCAGGCACTAAATTATGGAAAATATGGATTAGAGTTAGTGATTAAAACTTTAACAAATGAGTCAGTATATCATTCAGCAATAATTAAAAACACCTGCTTAAATGTGATAATTAAAGCCTTAAATAATAATTCAGTTGAACTCCAAAAAAAAGCATATTTATTCCTCCAAAACAGGAAAGAAACAAAAGTTAAAGAAGCTTTAGCAAATTGCAATTTTTATCCATTTTTTGAGTGCATTGATACCTTGCAGGGACATTCAGATTCTGTATTCTCCCTCGCCATAACTCCAAATGGAGAAAGACTTGTAAGTCTTAGTAGGGATAAAACCATTAAAATTTGGGATTTTAGTAATAAAAATTTGCTTTACTCTCTTTCTACCCTCGACTTGCATTCAGAAGCAATAATATCTATCGCTATTACTCCCAACGGCGAAAAAATTATCGGGGCTACTAAGAATAATGCTATTAAAATCTTGGATTTAACTGGTGTCAATTCTTTTTCTAGCTTTAAAGCAGATTCAAAAGCAATAACATCCCTCACCATTACTCCCAATGGAAAAAGACTTATTGGTGGGAATGAAGATGGGAGTATTAAAATTTGGAATTTAAATCCTTTTCTATATATTTACAAGTTTAAGGGTCATTTAGAAACAATAACATTCCTCGATATTACTCCAGATGGAAAAAGGCTTATTAGCGCCAGCAAGAGTCAAATTAAAATTTGGAATTTAACTACTTTTAAAAATACTTACACTCAACAAAAGCCTTTAGTTACACCCTTTGTTATAACTCCCAATGGCAAAAATATTATTAGTAGCGGGAGAAATAATACGCTAAAAATCTGGGATTTAAATACTGGAAAATGTCTTTCTATTTTAAAAACACATTCATCTTGGATAGAAACCCTCGTTATTACTTCAGATGGGAAAAAAATTGTTACTGGTAGTGGCGATAATACTATTAAAATTTGGGGAATACCTAAACCATAGTTAGACAAATGACTAATCTCTTAAATTTAAGATTACAAAATCAACCAATTGTAGCTGCAAATCAACCTAGTTTACCCCTTGACATTTCAATTTTCCTCTATTATATTAATTTGTAGGGGGTAACTTGGACGGCAAGTAGTATAAATGCTGAAAAATAGACATCAAAACCCATGAAAGACAAACAACCAAGACAGGGGGATATGGTATTAGGGGGAAAAAACTTACCCCCAAAAGGAGCAGCCGTTTTAGGCGGAATAATAGGAATTTTACAAAAATTGAAAAGTGAGAATGAGCAAGAGAAAATTGCAGCACTAGCTCAAGCACTTAATTATGGAGACCCAGGGTTGGATTTGGTCATTGAAGCTTTAACAGATAAATCATTTAGGGTAAGGAAGGTGGCTTACTTATTATTATGGGAAAGGCAAGAAACTAAAGTTAAAGAAGTTTTACGCAACACCAATCCTTATCAATTTTTTGAATGCATTGATACCATAGAAGAGCATATAGGAACAGTAACTTCCCTCGCTATCACTCCCGATGGAAAAACTCTAGTTAGTGGGAGTTGGGATAAAACAATAAAAATTTGGGATTTAAATACTAAGCTCTGTCTTTCAACTCTAAAAGGACATTCACAAGAAGTAACTTCCCTCGCTATCACTCCCGATGGAAAAACTCTAGTTAGTGGGAGTTGGGATAAAACAATAAAAATTTGGGATTTAAATACTAAACACTGTCTTTCAACTCTAAAAGGGCATTTAGATTGGGTATCCTCTCTTGCTACTTCCAATGGAAAAACACTGGTGAGTGGGAGAATTTGGGATTTAAATACTAAACACTGTCTTTCAAACTTGAAAAAGGATTTACAACAAGAAGCTTCCCTCGCTATCACCCCCGATGGAAAAATTCTAGTTAGTGGGAATGGGGATAAAATAAAAATTTGGGATTTGAATACTAAGCTCTGTCTTTCAACTCTAAAAGGACATTCACAAGAAGTAACTTCCCTCGCTATCACCCCCGATGGAAAAACTCTAATAAGTGGAAGTTTTAATAGGATTTATCTCTGGGGAATACCTCACCCGCTGTTTTCTTTTTAAACTCACTGATGACTATTAACTCTACCTCATTAACAAAAAGTCGTGGAATTAAATATTAACTCTTATCTGAAAACTCACTGATGACTCATGACTTATAACTTTTTTCCTCGCAAACTAAAACCCCTCTCCCCTCTCCCTACTCCCCTCTCCCTACTCCCTACTCCCTCCTCCCTCCTCCCCCCTCCCTCCTCCCTCCT
>Ga0209594_1000177_pt1 | contig 47821 bp, 34 predicted proteins | sample AshMeaCrysSpring_FD_184126 | JGI IMG/M metagenome (GOLD analysis project Ga0209594, IMG submission 184126) | Groundwater microbial communities from Big Spring, Nevada to study Microbial Dark Matter (Phase II) - Ash Meadows Crystal Spring... | ecosystem: Environmental > Aquatic > Deep subsurface... | reverse complement strand
GAATTCATTTGGCGTGACCAAGTGGAAGTTACTCCAGAGTTTGCCAATATCTTAGAAAAAATGGTACGCTGGGATTTTTCTAATCGTTATCAGTTTACAACAGAAGTATTTCAATACCTAAAAAAATTAAAAATGTAACAAAATCTGTCTTGTTACAAGACAGATGTTGTTACATTTTTGGGCGAATGAATTTTACCATTAATAGCTGAGAGCTTTTTATGGTTAATCTCCTCAGCCAGTCCTAAAATCAATTCATTTAAGAGTTATCAGTTATCAGTTATCAGTTATCAGTTATCAATTATCAGTTATCAGTGTTCACTGTTCACTAATTTAACCCAATAAAGTCCAAAAATAGCCATCAGGGGCGACAAAAGAAAAACTATTTTCCCCAAACTCGTTAGGAATAATCTCTGTAAATTTTTGCACCCCACTTGCTTTGACCCGCTGTTATACTTGACTGCATAGTCTTATTAAATTCTTGAATTTATAGCTACTTTTTTATCTAATGAAATGGGATGCCTTCCAATTTGGTAATTTCTTCTCCTAAATTTTTTTTGTACTATCCTTTAAATTCATATCCTTTGAAACAGTCATCAGTGACTGATGACTGGTAAATTGAGAGAAACCATTTTCTTAATACTCAACAAATAACCATCCAACATTTCGACAAAAAAAATAAAACCTAGATAACAAAATAACTAATTTTACTTGTTTGCCAATTAGATGCTAATATCATAACAAAGTTAACCCTTGATTTTTATCTAGCAAATAAGTATTATGAGACCTAAAATATCGCCAAAATTAGCCAAAGTTTTAACCTTTTCTTTGGTTTTTTTAGAGATATTGTCTAATAGTAAATCAACTTTAGCAAGTGACTTACTCTTGGTGGGAGGAGGATGGGAATATCCAGCAACAGGTGACCCCTATGGCATATCTATGTATGATAAAGTGGTTGAACTAGGAGGTAATGGAGATCCCTCTCAAGCAGTAATTAGAATCTTTACAACTGCTTCTTCTAGCAAAAAATCAGCCATGAAAAATGGTGAGTTATGGGTTCAAGATTTTGTCGATTTATATGCTCAAAAATATCCAGATTTAACCCCAGATGTGGAGTGGATTCCTTTTCATATTGGCAATTGTAATAATATCAAAAATAAAAGCAATTCTAATGTTATAAATGCCATATTAGCAGCAAATTCCATTATTTTTGGCGGTGGAGATCAATCTTTAATTACTAAATGCTTTTTTAATGAAAATCCTGCAACTCAAACAAAAACAACAACCCCAGTTTTTGACGCATTAGCCAGTAAATTTAACAACGAAGATATCATAATTGCAGGAACAAGTGCGGGAACAGCAGTACAAACCAGTAGCCCCATGATCACAGAAGGAGAAAGCTACGAAGCACTACTTGAAAAACCTATCCCTCTCATCGACACCCCACCTTTTGCCAGAGAATTATACTATAATCCATTAGGCGGTTTGGGCTTTTTTCCCTATGGTATTACAGATACCCATTTTAGCGCACGTGGTCGTCAAGGTCGCTTAATTCGACTCGCCGCAGAAACAGATGTAAAAATGGCTTTTGGTGTGGATGAAAATACAGGATTATTGATAACTAACCTGGAAACATCTACCCCAGAAATGGAAGTTATGGGAGAAGAAGGAGTAACTGTTTTTGATTTGTCTAATGCTGAAATTAAAGACTCAACAGATTATTTTTCTATCGAAAATGTATCAGTCACTTATTTAACTCAAGGCGATCGCTTTGACCCTAACACAAAAACAGTTCTTTTTCCTACAAAAAATCCTTTAATTTGCTCCTCCCCTGAAATACCTGCGACTTCTAATGATATTTTTAGCCATCTTTCTCCAAGTGGTAATCGAAAAAATCCTAGTGAATTTGTCAAAGTAGCTACCTCTTTATTTGAAAGTTGTCAAAATACTACTCAAGGTCTTTCTTTTGAAAATAAACCTATATTTCAAGTCACAATGACGCAAAATCAGGTGTTAGGTTCACAAGCATATTTAGGAATTGATGCTCAGGGAAATTCAAGCACATCTTATGTCAATTTGCAAGTAGATATTCAAGCTTTTGAACCTCCTCAAACTGTTCCCGAAAGTAATCTCACTTTTGGACTATTAGGAATTGGATTTTTAGCCATAACTATCAAAAGACAACAACAGTTTAGTAACTAAAAAACACCCCCAAAATCCAATTAAACAAGTATGATTTACAGCAAGTTTCAATTCTTAGAGCAAAAAAAGGAAATGTTAGGACGTTTAATATATAAAAATTATCACAGACAATGGGCTGAAGCCCATTGTCCACTCTCCTAACCATTCCTTTCATTGCTATAAACTCAAATAATTACACGTTTTTTAAGCAGTATTTTTTTTTGACTATATAGCAGTCCTGAATAAGTTGTGATCAATCAAAAATAGGAGCCAAAGGGCGATCGCACCTTGTATTGTTACACAAATTAGACTGTAAATAGTTAGATCTTAGTTATAACTTATTAATCTGAAAAGGACTGTAACTTAGTTTTTTCTATAGCATTTTGAGTTTTAGACAATAAATCATGAATACCCCGATGATCTCGACGTACAATGACTAAACCAAACAATAACCAAAACTCTAAAGCAAATAAGCCAAAAAATATTAACTCAGACACCTCATTAATAGCACCTAACTGATTTTTGTGTTGAACAAAAAGATCATTAAAGATCACCTCAGTGGTAACAGGGAGAAAAATTAATAATCCATAGCGAATAGATAATTGAAGAAACCTAATCCGTTTACTACTTATAGGAGTCAAATGAATAACCAGTAATTTTTTCCCCAGAGTTTGTCCATCCCAGAAATAGGGAATTACAATAAACCAAATAAAATAAATGAAATAATCTAGTAAAATCTGAACAGATTCTGTTAATTTTAACTTTAACAGTAAAAATATCAATGTTAACAGACTATTAGCTGCAAACCAATCAATGCTAAACGCAACTAAACGACGCAGTGGGGTAACTATTTGAGGAAGTTTTTTCTGTTTTTTTCCTAACTTTAGTAAAAACAAAAATACTGGTATAATGAGATAGCCAACAATTGCCCCCGATGAATTTAAAATTAAATCATCCACATCAAAAAGACGATGAGGACACGGATAAATACCATAAATTCCTGTTACTTGAGTAACTTCAAAAGTTGTTGTAGTGGCTAGGGAAATTATGGCTGCAATTTTAAAACTTGCCCTAAAATAATAGTTTAAATAAAACCCTAATGGCATTAATAATAAAAAGTTTAAAAATGCTTGAAGAAAGGCTTGACTTTTCAAAATAGATATCAGGTTTAAGTTGCCCCATGAAATATTATTTTTAGTCCAAATATCAAGGATAAATTTAAAAGGAATAATTTGGATATTTTCCAAATACACATTCTTGTCGCAAAAATCATCTGTTATTTTCAATAATGGAAACAAAACCAAAAAAACTGTGCAAATCAAGTATAAACAAAATGAATAAAAAACCAGAGCTTTTACCATTCTAAACTTGCCAAAAAATTTGTATTGAAATATAAAAAGAGGAATAGCCAGAAATAAAAAAATATAGACAGCTTCTTCAATGAGAAATAAATAAGGTTTGAGCATAGATTAATTAATGACAGGTATTGAGAAAATATCGTTATGTTTAAGCAAATTATATGGTGGGTTAGGCAGCCATTAACTGATAAAAAAGCAGTCATAGTCAAATCCCAGTTACCCACCAAAGCCGAACTATTGAGCGGATATTATAGCACTTTTCTATCTCATTTTTCAAATAAGCGAGGTAAATTTTATTATCCTCAAAGTCTGATGATATAAGCATTAAACTTTTGTCAGTCACGTAAGCGTTGGATCTAGTCTTGTCACTTGCGCAAGGTTTTGATCTAGTTCTCAGTTTCGCTGTCTTAGCTTTTTCTGTTTCTTTTAAAGTAGATTTTGAAAAATTTTAATTATTGTTGAAATTCATAATACACTTGGGTTTTTCAGCAAGCTGATTTTAGAACAAGCTTGCTTGATCACTCAAGCCAAAACTTGCTAACTTTGTGATATAAGTAACCCATGACCTAAAAACAAGAAACCTATGTCTAATATTCGCACAGAAATGCCCGTACTTTTTTGCTAACTTAATTCAAAATCTTGTTGATCGTTGTCTTCCTCACCCAGAAGGCGGTTGGGGCTTTATTTCTCGGGAAGTAACGGATTGGTATATACTGTTAACTAAAGTTAAACTGTGAAAAGTTGACTGGCAAATAAGTCTAAAAAATACAAAAGCTATGAGAATGATGAAAATTGATTGGGAAAAACTTGCCGAAATCAAAGAGTTAAAAGTTTTTTTTGCTGATGATTTTACAAATTTCAAAAGCAAAATAGAATCTCATCTTGAAAAATGGGAACAAATAAGTTCAGAAGATTTAGATAAACTAGCTTTGCTTAGAGCATTAGAGGTAACTAATGGCTGTACTCAATGGGCATATCGTTTGAAAAAACCAGATTGTTTATCGGTTGAACAAACAAGACAATGTATGCATTTATCTATGTCTTCAATAAAAAATAAACAAATCAATTTAAATGACAATATTACCATAACTTTTTCACCAGAAATAAATAACTTAATTGATGAAGGTAGGCAGTTATACATAGATGCTTTTAAAAATCAAATAGAGGGTAAAGAGGAGGATTTTTATGCTTTATCTACTGCTCAGTTTTTGGTATATGGTCAAGCAAGAATGACTAAATCTTTTCAAATAATTAGAGATAACTATCTAATGATTTTTACGGAACACTTTATCAATAAGGGTATAAATTATATTGAACCATATATGAGAGCATTAACTGAGTAAAATAGACTCGAAAAACCCTAGACAGTACATATAGTGATCCGACAGAAGAAACGTAAAGTTTTTTATTACAAACTTAGGGGGAAAATTGTAAAGATATGTTAAACAGCAAAATATCAAGAAAAGTTAATTTTTATGAAGTTTTACAGAGAATTGTGAGGCTCGTTTCAATAATCTCTCATTAGTTAATGGTAAATTATTGAGTTTTATGAGTAAAAAATAAGCAAGCAGAGAAAAAAAAGAGTTTTTTTTAAAAAAAAAGCAAAAAACATACATAATCCCCCTGATAAGCAAGAAATATTAATAAAAACTTAATGCAAAAAAGGCATAATGTTGGGAATAATGTAATTTTGGATACAGACGACCATTAAAAAAAAGGACACAATAACAAAGTTTAAAAGAGTAGTGCTAAAAACCAAATAAAAAGTAGATAGCCTACAAAAAAACAAAGACTCTGATACTTTCTAATGAAAATGTCTAAAGTAACCGTAACAACAAAGAAAGCACCCAACCAAATTAGGCGACAAGCCCCAAATTTGTCGGATGCACCCTATATGGAACCAATAAAAACGATCGCCAGATTATTTAACCCCTACTGGCTAGCCTGCATCCCCCTGACAGCAATAATAGTCATAATTTGGAATACAGCAGCAGTAGCCCAGGATGGGGAAGCACCCACCCTCGAAGAACTACAAGGAACTTTAAACACCATCTGGATCTTAATTGCATCCATCCTGGTAATTTTTATGAACGCAGGTTTCGGGATGCTAGAAACTGGTTTCTGTCGCCAGAAAAATGCGGTTAATATCCTAGCTAAAAACCTGATTGTATTTGCACTTGCAACAATTGCCTATTGGGCAATTGGTTTTTCCTTGATGTTCGGTGGAGGTGGAGATGGCAACCCTTTTATTGGTTTGGGAGGGTGGTTTTTAACTAGCGAAGACCCTGCAACCTACGGACTCGCCCCTTTTCCAGCAGGTTTACCCATCTCAGTATTTTTCCTCTTCCAAGTGGCATTTGCAGGAACAGCAGCTACTATAGTTTCTGGTGCTGTAGCTGAACGGATTAAGTTTACCGATTTTTTAATCTTCAGCGTATTTATAGTAGGCATTTCCTACTCCATTACAGGACACTGGATCTGGGGTGGCGGCTGGCTGGCTGACATGGGATTTAAAGACTTTGCAGGTTCAACAGCAGTTCACTCAGTCGGTGGCTGGGCAGCTTTAGTAGGAGCAGCAATATTAGGGCCGAGGTATGGTAAATATGACCAGGATGGTAGAGCAAATGCTATCCCAGGTCACAATATGAGTATTGCAACCCTGGGCTGTTTAATTCTCTGGATAGGCTGGTTTGGCTTTAACCCAGGTTCGGCATTAGTTGCTAGTAAAGATATCCCCTATATCGCTGTTACCACCAACTTAGCAGGAGCAGCAGGTGGAATTGTAGCTACATTTACCGCTTGGTTCAAAGATGGCAAGCCAGACCTTTCCATGATTATCAATGGTATCCTCGCTGGTTTAGTGGGGGTAACAGCAAGTTGTGACGGTGTATCCTACTTCAGTGCCGTGATTATTGGTGCTATTGCTGGGGTGCTTGTTGTTTTCGCCGTTGGCTTTTTTGACACAGTACTCAAAATTGATGACCCAGTAGGTGCAACCTCAGTTCACCTCGTCTGTGGTGTTTGGGGAACTCTAGCAGTGGGTATTTTTAATAAAGATGCTGGTCTGATTACTGGTCAATTCCAACTACTAATTAACCAAATTATAGGCATCGTAGCAGTTGCCGCCTTTACCCTTGCCCTGAGTACCGCCGTATGGCTTGCTCTTAAAGCTACACTAGGGCTGCGCGTTACCCAACACGAAGAAATCGAAGGTTTGGATATTGGTGAACACGGTATGGAAGCTTATCACGGTTTCGTGAAAGAATCAGATGTTGTCGGGGGACTCAGCGCTGGTGGCTTCAGTGGTGTGGATAACATGGTTCATAATGAGTAGTCATTGGTCATTGGTCATTGGTCATTGGTGACTCGCACTGTGGTTCGACTACGCTCACCAACCGCGCAGTCCTTTGTGTTAGTCATTGGTTCATAAGCTAAGGACTCATAATTAAAAACATCCCCCCCTTGCACAAGGGGGGTTATTTTTTCAACAATAATAAAGAATAACAACGAACAATAATTGACATGGATACAAAAGCCTTTAAACGCTCATTGCAACAGTCGGAAAACTACCACCGTAAAGGTTTTGGTCACGAAGCAGAAGTGGCTAATGTACTAAACAGCGAATATCAAAGTAATCTAATTCAAGAAATTCGCAACAATAACTACCGACTGCAAAAAGGAGATGTGACTATTCGCCTTGCAGAAGCATTTGGCTTTTGCTGGGGGGTAGAAAGAGCAGTCGCAATGGCATACGAAACTCGCCAGCACTTTCCTAGCGATCGCATTTGGGTAACTAACGAAATTATCCACAACCCCTCCGTAAATCAGCGTTTACAGGAAATGGAAGTGGGTTTTATCCCTGTTATCAATGGGGAAAAAGACTTCTCAGGAGTGGAAACTGGGGATGTGGTGATTTTACCTGCCTTTGGCGCTACTGTGAAAGAAATGGAATTGCTCAATGATAAAGGTTGCACAATTGTTGATACTACTTGTCCCTGGGTGTCTAAAGTATGGAACTCTGTAGAAAAGCACAAAAAACGTGACTATACTTCAATTATTCATGGTAAGTACAATCACGAAGAAACAGTGGCTACCAGTTCTTTTGCTGGTAAATATCTTGTAGTTTTAAATCTAGAACAGGCAAACTATGTCTGTAATTATATTCTCAAGGGTGGGAATAAAGAGGAATTTCTGGCAAAATTCAAAAATGCTTATTCTGCTGGTTTTGATCCAGATCAAGATTTAGAAAGGGTAGGTATTGCTAACCAGACTACTATGCTTAAAAGTGAAACTGAGCAAATTGGCAAATTATTTGAAGGCACAATGTTAAAAAAATATAGCCCTACTCAACTGAATGACCATTTTATGAGTTTTAACACCATCTGCGACGCAACCCAAGAGCGTCAAGATGCCATGTTTGAGCTAGTTAAAGAAGATTTATCCCTCATGGTGGTTATTGGTGGGTTTAATTCTTCCAATACCACCCACCTCCAAGAAATAGCCATTGAGCACAATATTCCTTCCTATCATATAGATAGTGCAGCTCGCATTTTTGATGCAAATAAGGTAGAACATAAACCTCTCGGTAAAGATTTAGAAATCAAAGAAAATTGGCTTCCCGATGGCCCCATTGTGGTGGGAGTAACATCAGGTGCTTCTACTCCCGATAAAGTTGTAGAAGAGGTAATTGAAAAAATATTTCAACTAAAAACAGCAGTAGCTTTAGTATAAGTTAATTGCTCCCTAATTTCCCCTATGTCAGGAGTTTTCTCTATCCATATTTTTTTATGGTAATAGCGATCGCTCCAGACTTTTTTCTCTCTCTTAAAAACTCTTAATCCAAACTAATTTCATTAAATTTAACAGACAATGTAAAAACTTATAAAGTTATCTATAACGAAAAAGTTAAAGTTATCCAAAAAAAATAAGCAAGAAAAAAATCAGAAAAAGGTAAGAAAAAATGGTTGAGAAAAAGGGAGGAAAACAGCTACTATATAAATAAGAGAAAACTAGCAACAAATGAGGTTACGGATGTAACGGATGGGTTAACTTTGGGTCACTAAATTTAACTGAAAATGTAAAAACTTATAAAGTTATATATTAAATTAACGAAAAAGTTAAAGTTATCCAAAAAAAATAAGCAAGAAAAAAATCAGAAAAAAATCAGAAAAAATGGTTGAGAAAAAGGTAAGAAAAAATGGTTGAGAAAAAGGGAGGAAAACAGCTACTATATAAATAAGGGAAAACTGGCAACGGCTGAGGTTACTGATGTAACAAATGAGTTAACTTTGGGTCACTAAAATAATTGAAGTTAAAAAAAATAGCAAGGAGTAAAGGGAAAAAAGAAAGAGAAAAGAAAGAGAGAAAAGAAAGAGAGAAGAAAGAGAAAAGGGTTGATAAATTAGGGTTTGAAAAACTAATATATGGAAAAGGTGGGCGCAAAAAAAAAGGGCAAAAGGAGAAAAAAATCATGGGGGTAAGCATAAGATTTAAGTCAGCTTCAATAGCCTTGATGTTAAGTACAATTTCCTGCTTAACTCCCCTATCTTTACCACTTCAACCATTAGCAGCGCAAACAGAAGTAGAGTTGCTAGAAACTGCAAATAACCTGGAAAAAACAGGCATAGAAAAATTCCAGCAAGGAGATATAAAAGGGTGCATTAAAAACTGGGAGCAAGCTTTACTTATCTATTGTCAACTTCAAGATAAAGCACAGGAAGCAAGACTATTAGAAAACTTCAAAGTAGTATATATAGAGTTAGGAGAAGCTCAGAAAGCCACAGAATACTTTGAAACAAGTTTAACCATTGCAAGAGAGTTAAATAACCAAGAAGCAATGGTTAGTTTGTTGTTAAGGTTGGGAGAAGTTTATCGTGAGGTTGGAGAAGATATAAAAGCAACTCCTTTCTATGAAGAAGCATTGACAGTATCTCAAACAATAAATGACTGGGAAAGTGCAGGGATAGCAATAGGAAGTTTGGGGAAAATATACGAAAGTCAAGGAGATACGGAAAAAGCGATCGCCTTATATCAACAAGCATGGGAAATAGCCCAAAAAACCAAAGATGCTAACCTAGCAATGTCTGCACTTAACTCTTTAGGAAACATTTACTATCAGCAACAAAATTACAGTGCAGCAATTCAATATTATACTCAACTCTATCAAATAGCAGGAGAAGTAGGAGCAAAAGAGAGAGAAAGTGAAGCTTTAAAATCACTAGGAAATGCTTATTATTTTCTGGGAAACTGTGAGTATGCTTTGGCTTTTTTCCAAGCAAGTTTACAGTTAGCAACGGAAAAAACAGCACAACTGGGTATTTTACAAAATCAAGGAAATGCTGCCTACTGTTTAGGTGAGTTTGAGTTAGCTCTTCAATCATATCAAGAAGGTTTAACCCTAGCTCAAGGCTTGAATTGTATAAGCAGCATAGCGTATTTAAAAGGGAATATTGGTTTGACTTATATCAGTCTCGAAAGATATACAGAAGCGGTAGAATATCTCCAACAAGATTTAAGTATTACGAAAAAATTAGGAGATAGTTTAATTGAAGGGCAAGCTTTGGGAAGTTTAGGAGATGCTTATTATTATCAGCAAGACTTTAACCAAGCTTTAGATTATTATCAACAAAGTTTCGCCATCGCTCAACAAGAAAAATATCTCAGGGGAGAAGGGTTGATGTTAACTAATATTGGTGCATCTCTTTATTATTTGAAAAGACTCCCTGAAGCAGAAAAAGCTCTTAAACAAGCTATTGTGGTTTTGGCAAGTTTGCGGGGTAAAGTGGGAGATGTGGATGAAAACCAAGTCTCCATTTTTGAGCGAGAAAGACGCACTTATGGCATTTTACAACAGGTTTTAATTGAGCTTGGAAAAGTAGAAGAAGCCCTAGAAGTAGCAGAAGCTGGGCGATCGCGTGCTCTTGCTGATTTACTGGCGCGGAAGTTGTCTGCTACTTTGGAGTTAAAACCCCCAACCATTGAGCATATTAAACAAACCGCCAAAGATAAACAAGCTACTTTAGTTGAGTATTCCATCATCTATGACGCTAAAGAGCAGCAAGAGATAAAACTCTATATCTGGGTTATTCAACCGCAAGGGAAGGTTGAGTTTAAGGAAGTTGACTTGACTGATAAAAATATCGGGTTTCGCGAAGCGGTTAATAACACTCGTGAAGCGATGGGAGTGGAAGGAAGAGGAAGTTTAACCGTGACTTTCGCACCAGAAGAAACTCAAGATAGAAGTTTGAGCGACTTGTATCAACTGTTGGTGACTCCCATTGCTGAATATTTACCTGATAACCCAGAGTCTCGAGTGGTTTTTATCCCCCAAGAAGAGCTCTTTTTAGTTGCTTTTCCCTCTTTGAAAGATACAGATGGGGAGTATCTCATTGACAAGCATACCCTGGTAACAGCCCCCAGTATTCAGGTTTTAGCCCTCACTCAGCAAGAAAGCAAGGGTGCGGGGGAGGTTTTGGTGGTGGGAAACCCAGTCATGCCTGAAATACAAACCTCACCTGACCAACCTCCAGAGCAGTTAAACCAGCTACCAGGTACAGAAACAGAAGCTCAAAATATTGCTCAATTGTTATCTACTCAACCTCTCATAGGCGTAGCAGCAACAGAAACCGCAGTAGTAGAAAAAATGCCCGCCGCAAAAATTATTCATTTTGCAACCCATGGTTTGTTGGATGTGAGTAGTGATGGAGTTTTGCAGAGTGAGTATGCAGGGTTTAAAGGAGATGGGGGGGCGATCGCTTTTACGCCTTCCGAACAAGATAATGGTTTACTTACAGTAGAGGAAATCATTAATTTAGACTTAAATGCTGATTTAGTGGTGTTAAGTGCTTGTGATACAGGGCGAGGTAAAATTACTGGGGATGGAGTATTAGGGTTATCTCGCGCTTTTGTTATTGCTGGTGCTGCCAACTTAATTGTCTCCCTTTGGAGTGTACCTGACGCTCCCACCGCAACATTAATGGTTGAGTTTTATCGTCAGTTAGAAGTTAACCCAGACAAAGCACAAGCTTTACGTCAAGGGATGTTGAAAACTAAAGAGCAACACCCCAACCCCAGAGACTGGGCAGCTTTTACCTTAATGGGCTTGTAATATCTCCCATTGCCTTTAAAAACTAGGCATAATAGCCGTGCAGTTTCACCCAGAAAAATCCTCAGATCAATGACTAGCAATGCTCTCAAATTTCGTGAAAATGTGGGCATTATCCAAATGTTAATAGTTTAGGAGCAATTTTCCCTTGTAGCAGCCACCAGGGAAAGAGCAAAAATGGGAGCGGTAACTGCTCTCAGGATTCGATTACCTAAAGAAACTCTTTGAAAACCTGCAGTTATGGCTGCTTCTACTTCTGTTTCTGTCCACCCACCCTCTGGTCCTGTGGCAATTATGATGTTATTTGGTTTAGCTTCTAAATAATGGAGCAGATGTGGGCTTTCTTTTCTCGTTACGCAAATATAAGCAGATGTTTCTGGTTCAATTTGGGTGAGCGCAGCACTATAGGGGATGGGTGAGAAGAGATGAGGAACAAGTTGACGTTCTGACTGTTCTGCAGCTTCTTGAGCTATTTTACACCAACGCTGGAGTTTATGGGGGCTAGGTTTGAGTAAAGTGCGATCGCTCATTACGGGCATCAAAGTTGTCACCCCCAGTTCGGTACAAGAGCGCACTATCTCATCAAAACCATTACCTTTAGGTAAAGCTACCATCAAAGTTACCTTTCCTGGCAACTCGGTTGCAACCATCACTGGTTCAAGGATCCTTGCTAACCCCTCACCAGATAACTCAGCTAACCAAGAGTGTCCCAGTCCATCCATTACCACAAAACGTTCACTTTTGCCCAATCTTAATACATTTTTAAGATAGTGATTTTGTTCAACATTTAAATTAATTACTCCATCTTGGAGTTGACTGGGGGAAATAATTAAACGCTGCATAAATGTAAAGTTAAATTAATTTAATTTTAAGGTATTCTCAAATACAAAATAGCCCTAATGCTGACATGGTTTATCTTTGAGGCAAATCTTAAAAAAGTAACTATGTTATCAATTTATGAAAAATGATAACATATCTATAAAATAAATCAATAAACTTTAATCTTATTTATTTTTGAAAAACATCAACCAAAGGGACAATTATTAGTTTATAATTTAAGCTAGAAATCAAAAACTAAAAATCTAGTAAATCGGTTATCAGATAATAAAGCATAAAAAAAATAGTAAAAGTAACTGATAACTGGTAATCTTAAATTCGGATAAATACTTACACAACAACATTTTTGAAATTAACAGCCAATCGTGTAAAGAATAGCTAATTATCCGAACTTGTAGCTCAAAGATAAATAATAACTAATCAAAGCCATGAGGAAGTGGTATTAAACCGCCCCACTTTCTCCCCAGTTAAACATTCTGGGAGTATTTAGCGGTCAACAGTTAAATGGATACTAAAATTTTTGAAGATTATCAAAAGCAAGTAGCGGACTGGCAGAAAAAGTTTTTTGATACCTGGATGGAAAGTATGCCCAGCGGAAAAATTGATTTTCAGGAAAATTTCGAGAAAACCCTCAAATTCCAAGAAGAAGCAGTAAAAAATTACCTAGAAGCTCAAGAAAAAGCAAGTAAAATGATGCTGGACTCTCAAAAGGAGTTTTGGAAAAACTATTTTGAAACAATGCGCAAAACCCCAGTAGCTAATTTTAATTAATTAGTTGACTCACTTACTAAAGCGCTTACTATAAGCGCTTTAGTGCTTTTTTAAACTATTCTTATCACTAACTTTCAGTACAATCCTACCATTAACTTTGCCATATTTAAGGGGTTCAAAAACATCATTAATCCCTTGTGACATATTCCCACACTGACCTGCGGTACAGTGTAGGCTTCTCAGAGACTCGTTCCCAACGGAATGAGCTTTTTTTGTTCTTTAATAACTTTCTAGCTATTGCCTGGTGACAGGGTTTTAATGGGTTTTTGTTTGAATCTAGAACAAATACAAAATTACTCATTGATGATTAATTTATTATAATATGGGATACAAATGCTTTCTCCTCATTTCATTCCTTGATTCAGTAACGCTAATTAAAAATATATTAAATTGGGAGTTGATTTTAAATGCTAAGTGCAAAAAATATAGTGAAATTCATGGTCTGAGTCTAGGAAAATGACCACCAGCCAAAGCAGTTAATAAATTCTCTAAATATATAATTGAAAAAAAAAAAATACAAAATAAAGGACTTAAAATAAAGGTATTGTCAGTTATTGAAACACATGGATTTGCATCAGACTCCCAAAAAGAACCTTATGAATCATATAACTACAAAATATCTTCTGGCTTTGTCAGCGATCGCTTTTTTGTCAATTTTCTCTCAGGTGACAATACAAAGAGCGCTGATACAGCAATCAAGTGATTCAAGGGTAATCAATATTGCAGGTCGTCAACGGATGCTAAGTCAAAAAGTAACTAAAGCAGCTTTAGCTATTGAAAATGCTGCAAATGTAAATGAACGTCAAAAAAGAGTAGAAGAGTTGAAAAAGGCGATCGCTCTTTGGCAACGTTCACATTTAGGGTTACAGGAAGGTGATAAAGAATTAGGATTACCTGGGAATAACAGCGCTGAAGTAACTCAAATGTTTGCTGAAATTGAAGATCATTATCAAACAATATTAAATGCAGCCAAAGGACTGATTAACAATAAAACTAATGATATATCCCCATTTTTAGAGAAAATACTGACAAATGAAACAGCTTTTTTAGAAGGGATGAATGAGATTGTTTTTCAATATGATCAAGAAGCTAAAACCAAGGTAGATAGAATGAAACAAATTGAGATTTCTATTCTAATTATCACCTTAATAGTTTTAGTATTGGAAGCATTATTTGTCTTTCGTCCTCTGACAAAAAAAATTGAGAAATATCTCACAGAACTAATTAAATCAAAAGAAGAAACAGAAAGACTAGCCGCTGAATTAGAAGCTAAAAATAGCCAACTGATACAAGCATTAAAAGAAGCAAAAGCAGCAACAGAAATAAAATCAGAATTTCTCGCAAATATGAGCCATGAAATTCGCACGCCAATGAATGGTGTAATTGGGATGACGGGATTATTATTAGACACATCATTAACTCAAGAACAGCGTCAATATACAGAAACCATTCGTCATAGTGGCGAATCATTATTAACAATAATTAACGATATTCTAGACTTTTCTAAAATAGAATCAGGGAAACTAGAATTAGAAGAACAACCTTTTCAATTGCGGACTTGTATAGAAGAAGCTTTAGATTTATTAGCCCCCAAAGCAGCAGAAAAACAAATAGAATTGACTTATTTATTACCCCCTGAAATTCCAGAGCTAGTTATTGGAGATGTTACCAGACTAAGGCAAATATTAGTCAACTTACTGAGTAATGCAGTGAAATTTACTCACCAGGGAGAGGTTGCTGTAATAACTTCTTCCTCAGTTATCCCCCTTAATCCACCTCTTGTAAGAGAGAAAAATCAAGAAATAACACCAGTAAATTCTTCTTTACCAAGAGAGGAAAATCAAGAAATAACACCAGTAAATTCTTCTTTACCAAGAGAGGAAAATCAAGAAATAACACCAGTAAATTCTTCTTTACCAAGAGAGGAAACCGAAGAAAAAAGAAAAATAAAACTTTGTTTTGCTGTCAAAGATACAGGGATTGGTATAGCAAAAGATAAAATAAATAAACTGTTTAAATCTTTTACTCAAGCAGACAATTCTACCACCAGAGAATATGGAGGAACAGGATTAGGTTTAGCAATATCTAAACGTTTGAGTGAGTTAATGGGAGGAGAAATTTGGGTAGAGAGTGAAGTAGGGAAAGGTTCAACATTTTATTTTACTGTACTTGTTTCTCCATCATCTGAGTTTACCTGTGACTTACCTTTAAACCCAATTCAATTAGTTGAAAAGCGAGTATTAATTGTGGATGATAACACCACTAACCGAGAAATACTTACCAAACAAACTGAATCTTGGAGCATGATACCTTTAGTTGTAGAATCAGGTTTTAAAGCGTTAGAATTACTAAAGAAAAAAGAAAAAATAGACATAGGTATTCTGGATATGCAAATGCCAAAAATGGATGGGTTGACATTAGGAAAAGAAATACATCAACTACCTGATTATCAGCAATTGCCTTTAATTATGTTAACCTCAATTGGGAGCCCTGAAAAGTCTGAGAATAAGTCTGATTTTGTTGCTTTTTTAAATAAACCTGTTAGACAATCCCGACTTTATAGTACTTTAATTGAGATTATTAGCGGACAACCCATTACAACTAATCAATCTACTTCCGAATATTTACAACTTGATCCGCAAATGGCAGAAAAAAATCCGCAGCGAATTTTAGTAGCAGAAGATAATGTAGTTAATCAACAATTAGTCCTAAAATTACTTGAGCGCATGGGATATCACCCTGATATTGCTGCTAATGGAATTGAGGTACTTAAAGCCTTAGAAAACAAAAATTATGATGTAATTTTTATGGATGTAATGATGCCAGAAATGGATGGTATAACCGCAACTAAAGAAATCAAAAAATTAGCACTAAATAAACAGCCACGCATTATTGCTATGACTGCTAATGTAATGAAAGGAGATCAAGAAAAATGTATGGAAGCAGGTATGGATGATTATATTAGTAAACCTATTCACGTTCAAGAGTTGGTAGCAACTCTCAATCATGGTAAAAATAAGATAAAAAAATCAGAAACTATGTCAGAAAATATTCATACAGTAATTGAGCCAAGTTATATTCAAGAATTGCTTAATATGCTTGGCAATGATAATCAGGAATTGTCTACTATTATTGATTCTTATATAGAAGATTCTTGTTCATATATTGAACAAATAAAAACTGCTGTGGAGCAAAAAAACTTTAATGAGTTAAGAATGATAGGTCATACTTGGAAGTCTAGTAGTGCTTTGTTAGGAGCTTTAAATCTCTCTAAACTTTGTAAAGAAATTGAAAATTGTGGGCGAACAGAAACTGTTGATGCTGTTGCCGAAATTCTCACCCAAATTAAAATAGAATATGTAAAAGTTAAACAGGAATTAGAACAATTAAAGTAATATTAATAAGTGAAAGTTGGTTAAGTCCAGTGGATAATTACTATTATTATATATATTGTGATTTGTCACAAAACAGTTGTAATAAATTTTTCATAAACAAGGTAGTACAAAGAGGCGGGCGATCGCCAGTCTATACCACCACTCATCAAGGAATTGCTATATCAGACATGTAGTAAAAATTCTATATTCATTCCTCAGCGTTACCCCAGTGTCATCAATCTGATTTAAATTACACTTTATCGTTAAAAAGTGACATAAAAAGTTTACCTTAACTGCCTTTTTAAAAGCTACTTTCGCCTCATGGAACTCAGGTTAAATTAAGAAATTTCAAGGAAAAATTAAGAAAAAATAAGGAAAAAAAGATTGATTAACCTGATAAATTAGTGTTGATCGCAGTGCGAATAAAAATTTAAAGTAAAAAAAATATGGTAGAAGCCTACATAGTATCAGCAGTACGCACGCCTTTAGGTCGTTTTGGCGGTGTGTTATCAGGTTTTTCCCCAGCAGAGTTAGGCGCTCATGCAATGAAAGCAGGTTTAGAAAGAGCAGGTATCCCAGGAGAAGCCCTAGACTTGTATATTATGGGAAATGTACTCAGAGCGGGACATGGCCAGTTAGTACCCCGTCAAGCAGCTTTAAAAGCAGGTATCCCCGCCACAGTGGATGGATATGCAGTGGATATGGTCTGTTCTTCAGGGATGATCGCTACTATTAATGCAGCTACTGCTATTAAAGCAGGAGAAGCAGATTTAGTTCTGGCAGGGGGAATGGAATGTATGTCTCAAACAGGGTTTTTCCTCTCCCATCGCGCTCGCTGGGGCTATAAATTTCTGATGGGTGCTCCAGAACAGTTAACTGATATCCTCCTCTATGATGGTTTAACTGATTCTACCACTGGAGAAGGCATGGGGGATCAAACCGAGCGACTATCAGCAGAACATGGTTTTACCCGCCAAGATGTGGATGAAGTGGCATTGTACTCCCAACAGCGAGCAGCAGCAGCTACAGAAAAGGGCATTTTTAAGCAAGAAATAGCCCCCATAAAAGTTCAGGTGAAGAAAGAAGTTACATTAGTTGATACAGATGAAGGTATTAGGGGTGATACTACCATAGAAAGTTTGGGAAAACTGCGCCCAGCATTCCAAAAAGATGGTATCCTCACAGCAGGAAATAGCTCTCAAATATCTGATGGTGCAGCAGTTTTATTATTAGCTAGTGAGTCAGCAGTGGCAAAATATGACCTCAAACCTATTGCCAAAATTTTAGGGGGAACTTTCTCTGGTGGAGAGAGTTGGCGTTTTCCAGAAGTTCCCATCCATGCAACGAAAAAGCTCTTACAAAGGTTGAAAATGGAAATATCAGATTTTCACCTGTTTGAAAATAACGAAGCTTTCGCAGTGAGTAATTTATTATTTAATAAAATGCTTGGCGTACCCCACGAGAAATTAAATGTTAATGGGGGAGCGATCGCCCTCGGACACCCCATCGGTGCTTCTGGTGCAAGGGTAATAGTAACCTTACTCAACGCTTTACAACAACAAGATCAAAGCCTGGGTATGGCAGCACTCTGTCATGGTACAGGAGGAGGAACAGCGATCGCTATTGAACGAGTATAGTCAAGAACAAGGTTATTGAGCGTAGTCGAACAGGACAGAAAAACTCACAAAATTTCCAATACACGGTTATTGAGCGCAGTGGAAATAACCGAAAAACTCACAAAATTTCCAAGACACGGTTATTGAGCGCAGTCGAAATAACCGACAAGGGTTACAAAAAACAAGACAAGCTCAAAACTATCCTCAACAACAAAAAAAAGGAGTAAAAAATATGGTATCCCTGGGATTAGAAGATAAAGTAGTGTTAGTAACAGGTGGTAATCAAGGGATCGGTGCGGCGATGGTTTCCCTTTTGATAGAATTAGGGGCTAAAGTAGCTTATACAGATATTAAAATTACCAACCCCAATGAAAAAGCCCTAGCTATTCAAGCAGATGTTACCAACTTAGCCTCAATGGAAGCAGCAGCAAAAGAAATAGAAGAAAAGTTAGGGAAAGTTTATGGAGTAGTTGCCAATGCTGGAATTACAAGAGATAATTTTTATACCAGCCTGACGACCGAAGACTGGGATAAAGTAATTGATGTCAACTTAAAAGGGGTGAACTATTCCATCAAACCTTTTATTCAAGGAATGTACGATCAAGGGGAAGGATCCATAGTTTGTATTAGCTCCATTTCAGGCGATCGGGGTAATGCAGGTCAAGCAAACTATGCTGCAACTAAAGCAGCCGTAATCGGTTTAGTTAAATCTTTAGCACGGGAATGTGCCCGTTATGGAGTAAGAGCAAATGCGATCGCCCCAGGTTTTATCAACACAGAAATGACAAAAGTTATTCCTGATAAAGTCAAAGAGAAAATTACAGCAGAAATTCCTTTCCGTCGTTTTGGTGAACCAGAAGATATTGCCTGGGCAGTAGCTTACCTTCTTTCTCCAGTAGCTAGTAAATATGTCTCAGGGGAAGTACTCCGAGTTAATGGAGCGCATCATACTTAAAATTTAGTCATTGATAGCAATGGCGATGTTTCTTAGGACATGGACAAGGGGCTTAAGCCCCTTGTCCGTCCCAGCAGGCAAGGGGCTTAAGCCCCTTGTCCGTCCCAGCAGGCAAGGGGCTTAAGCCCCTTGTCCGTCCCAGCAGGCAAGGGGCTTAAGCCCCTTGTCCGTCCCAGCAGGCAAGGGGCTTAAGCCCCTTGTCCGTCCCAGCAGGCAAGGGGCTTAAGCCCCTTGTCCGTCCCAGCAGGCAAGGGGCTTAAGCCCCTTGTCCGTCCCAGCAGGCAAGGGGCTTAAGCCCCTTGTCCGTCCCAGCAGGCAAGGGGCTTAAGCCCCTTGTCCTGATTTAATTTACTTAATCAGGAGAAAGAAAGATGGAAAAAGAAGAAACAATGGCCTGGAGTGAAATGGCGAATAAAGTAGTAAATACCTGGGCGGAAACAGGCACGCAAATGTGGAAAAGTTGGTTTGATTTAATGGGATCAGCCTACAACAAAGAAGGAATAGCATCCAGTAACTCTTATTATCAAGAAGCTCAGGAACACTTTTTAAATAATCAACAGTTACTGATGCGTTTTCTCTCACTTTCTGTTAATGCTTGGCAAGATATTTTTCCCAAAGTGGAATCAGGAGATAACTGGCAAGAAACCTTAAAAAAATATACAGAACAAATGCGCAACCAGTTATCAAATTACACCAGTGGAGGCATAAAAATCAATCAAGATGCAGCGGAATTATGGCAACTTTACATTAAAGAAATGCAGAAGTATAGCCAACTTTTCCTAGACCCTTTGGGAATGTTTATTGCACCCATGAGTAAAGCAATGACAGGGAATAGTTCCCCGTGGATAGAATTAAATAACCATTACTGGAATCTATTATATGAAGAAAGTTTTGGCAGTTTAATGAAAAGTCCAATTTTAGGGCCAACTAGAGAATTTAATGGCAAACTCCTTGCAGGTTTTGAAGCTTGGAAAAACCTTTATAAAGCCAGTATTAACTATCAAATAGTCTTAGCTGATATTCAAGTGCGTTCTTTTGAAGCATTAATGAGAGAATTAGTCGCCAAAGCAGAAAAAGGAAACACTGTTCAAAACTGGCGACAATTTCAACAAATTTGGAGCGAAGTATCAGATACAGTCTTTGAAGAATCATTCTGTAAAGAAGAAAATCTCAAAATTAGGGGTAATTTCATTAATGCGCTCAATAGTTATCGTTTAAAACAACAAGAATTGATGGAATTATCCATGAATATGATGAATATGCCAGTGCGCAGTGAAATTGATGAAATCCATAAAACTATTTATGAGTTGCGCAAAGAAGTTAAGACTTTGAAAAAAGCCTTAGCCAAATATGAGGAAACTCCTGAATAAAACCTGGGACTAAAGTAAGGCACATTAAAAAATGAGAAAAACCCTCTTTTCTCCTACTAGGAGGGGTTAGGGGTGGGTTAAAAGCGAAGTATAGATAAAGACAAGGGGCTTAAGCCCCTTGTCAGACGCCCCTTGTCTATTGTAGATTGATTACAACTGATAAAGGAATTGCTATATCATCAACAAAAAAAGGAAAGAAAAAACTATGCTACCATTTTTAACGCAAATGACATTAGAAGAAGCCGCTAATGAATATTTAGAAATTAGTAAAAAGATGCTCCAGGGAATAGATAACTTAAGTCGTCTGCGAGAAGATGATATTGTTGTTGGAGTCACCCCCAAAGAAGTGGTTTATCAAGAAGATAAAATAACTTTATACCATTTTCAACCAAAAGTAGAGCAACCATTTCAGATCCCCATGCTGATAGTTTATGCCTTAGTAAATCGTCCATTTATGGTAGATTTACAAGAGGGAAGATCATTAGTTGCTAATTTGTTAAAACTGGGTTTAGATGTGTATTTAATTGACTGGGGTTATCCCACAAGAGCAGACCGTTGGTTAACCCTAGATGACTATCTTAATGGGTATATCAACAACTGTGTTGATTTTCTCAGAAAACGTCATAATTTAGACAAAATAAACCTATTAGGAGTTTGTCAAGGAGGTACTTTTAGTGTTTGTTATAGTTCCCTTTATCCAGAAAAGGTAAAAAACCTCATTGTTATGGTTGCTCCCATAGATTTTAATATGCCAAATTCACTTTTGAATATGCGGGGAGGATGCAGTCTGGGAGCAGAAGCATTAGATGTAGATTTGATGGTAGATGCGTTAGGAAATATTCCAGGAGACTTCTTAAATTTAGAGTTTTTAATGCTGAAACCTTTACAGTTAGGCTATCAAAAATATCTAGATTTTCAAGGCATAATGGACAGTGAAGATAAAATATTAAACTTTATGCGTATGGAAAAATGGATTTTTGATAGTCCAGATCAAGCAGGAGAAACTTACCGTCAATTTATGAAGGATTTCTATCAAGAAAATAAACTGATTAAAGGTGAGGTAATAATTGGAAATAAACAGGTAAAATTGGAAAATGTTACCATGCCAATTTTAAACCTTTATGCTGATAAAGATCATTTAGTTCCCCCAGCATCTTCTCTAGCTTTAAAAAACTATATAGCTAGTCAAGATTATACCGAAAAATCTTTTCCAGTAGGTCATATTGGCATGTATGTAAGCGGTAAAGTACAGCAAGATTTACCACCCACCATTGCCGACTGGTTAAAAGGGCGAGGAGAATGAATAATGAATAATGAATAATGAATAATGAATAATGAATAAATAATTAATAATTATTCATTATAGCAATTTTCAGATAATTAGGGTACAGTTTTACTTAATTGACAAGGGGCTTAAGCCCCTTGCCCGCAGCTCAAGAACAAGAGAAACGTTATATTCATTATTCATTATTCATTATTCATTATTCATTATTCATTATTCACTATTCATTATTCATTATTCATAGAATTTAACTAATTTTAATAAAATCTTAAGAAAGTTAACAAGCAAAAGTATTCTCAGACACACAAAATTTTCAGCTTCTTGAGCTAAAGTAATAGCAAGAGTATCTCAAAGAAAACTAGCAACAAGCGCACAACAATAAATAAGGGCTGATGGAAATGGTAAGCAACATTATAAAGCACCAAATAACTGACAGTATGAGTTCCCTAGAAAACCTAATTCAGGGAGTAAAAGCAGCGCAAGAAAAATACGCAACTTATACACAAGCTCAGGTTGATGAAATCTTCAAAAAAGCAGCCCTGGCAGCTAATTCCGCAAGGATTCCTCTAGCAAAAATAGCTGTAAAAGAAACAGGCATGGGAGTTATTGAAGACAAAGTAATTAAAAATCACTTTGGCTCAGAATATATCTACAACAAATATAAAAATGAAAAAACTTGTGGGGTGATTGAATCAGACCCCACTTTTGGGTTTGAAAAAATAGCAGAACCAGTGGGAGTAATAGCGGGGATCATTCCCACAACTAACCCTACCTCCACAGCAATTTTTAAAACATTACTCGCCCTAAAAACCCGCAATGGGATAATTTTATCACCCCATCCTCGGGCAAAAAAATGCACCATAGAAGCAGCAAAAATAGTGTTAGAAGCTGCAGTAGCAGCAGGTGCACCAGAGGGAATAATTGGTTGGATCGATGAACCCACTTTAGAATTATCTCAAGGGTTAATGCAGCACCCAGAAATAAAATTAATTCTCGCTACAGGTGGTCCAGGAATGGTAAAAGCAGCCTATTCTTCTGGTCATCCTTCCCTGGGTGTGGGTGCAGGGAATACTCCAGCTATCATTGATGCAACTGCTCATTTAAAAATGGCAGTATCTTCCATTATTTTAAGTAAAACTTTTGATAATGGCATGATTTGCGCCTCAGAACAATCAGTAATTGTGGTAGATGAGGTATATGACGAAGTAAAAGCAGAATTTATCGAAAGAGGAGCCTATTTTCTCACTCCAGCAGAAAAAGAAAAATTAGGGGCTAATATCATTATCAATGGTCGTTTAAATGCAGAAATAGTTGGTCAGTCAGTGGAAAAAATTGCTGCATTAGCAGATATTTCCCTGCCAGAAAATGCCAAAGTAATAATAGGGGAAGCAGAAGTAATTGACAAAGAAGAACCGTTCGCCTATGAAAAACTTTCCCCTATTTTAGCTATGTATCGGGCTAAAGATTTCCCTGAAGCAGTAGAGAAAGCAGAACAGTTAATTGAATTTGGCGGACATGGACATACAGCAGTACTTTATACAGCGCCAGATAACAAAGAGCATATCAAACTGTTTGAAAATACAGTAGAAACATCTCGCGTACTTATTAACACCCCTTCTTCTCAAGGTGCGATCGGTGACTTGTATAACTTCCGTCTTGACCCCTCTTTGACACTCGGTTGTGGAACATGGGGCGGTAATACAGTTAGCTCCAATGTTGGTCCACAACATCTGTTGAATGTTAAGAGTGTATCAGAGCGGCGGGAAAATATGCTCTGGTTCCGTATTCCCCCCAAAGTTTACTTTAAATATGGGTGTCTTCCTGTAGCAATACAAGACTTAAAAGGAAAACAAAAAGCCTTTATTATTACCGATAAACCTCTCTATGAGTTGGGAATGACCAAAAAACTCGAAGAGGTATTAGAAGAAATAGGCATCAAATGTGATATTTTCTACGATGTAGAACCAGATCCCTCCCTAACCACCGTAAATAAGGGATTAACATTGATGAACAGCTTTAACCCAGATGTCATTATAGCGATCGGTGGTGGTTCACCAATGGATGCAGCCAAAATAATGTGGTTAATGTATGAACATCCAGAAGTGCAATTTGAAGGGGTAGCCATGCGGTTTATGGATATCCGTAAACGGGTTTATGAATTACCAGCTTTAGGGGAAAAAGCGATAATGGTAGCTATTCCAACTACATCGGGCACAGGTTCAGAAGTAACACCCTTTGCAGTGGTAACTGATGACCGTACTGGGATTAAATATCCTTTAGCAGATTATGCTTTAACCCCAAATATAGCCATTGTTGACCCAGAGTTGGTGATGAATATGCCCAAAAAACTCACCGCTTATGGGGGAATAGATGCGTTAACCCATGCAATAGAAGCCTATGTTTCTGTTTATGCTAGTGAGTATACCAATGGACTAGCATTAGAAGCAATTAGGCTATTGTTTAAATATCTCCCCAGTGCTTATAAAAATGGCGCAAATGACCCGAAAGCAAAGGAAAAAGTCCATTATGCAGCAACCATGGCAGGAATGGCATTTGCTAATAGTTTCTTGGGTATTTGTCACTCCATGGCCCATCAATTAGGAGCTACTTTTCATGTACCACACGGGTTAGCTAATGCTTTGATGATTTCCCATGTTATTCGTTATAATGCAACCGATGCACCTTTTAAACAGGCCATTTTCCCACAGTATAAATATCCCAATGCAAAATGGCGTTATGCTCGCATTGCCGATCATCTTCAATTAGGTGGAGAAACTGAAGAAGAAAAGGTACAATTACTGATAGAAGCAGTAGAAAAACTCAAGCAAAAGTTGGATATTCCCTTAACAATAAAAGAGGTACTTTCTGGGGAGGAAAAAGAGTTTTATGAGTCCGTTGAAGAGTTAGCAGAACAAGCATTTGATGACCAATGTACAGGTGCAAACCCTCGCTATCCTTTAATTAAGGATTTGAAAGAACTCTACATCCTCGCTTATCATGGTTGTCGCTTGGATTCTTCTTTGGATCATACTGAAAATCCTAATAATCTTGCTCACTGAGCCTAGTCGAAGTGAATAATAACGGGGGGCGGGTTTGGCATGAAATTTGTAAAATATCAAATTGTACCTAAACCTGCCCCTGTGAATAATAATGGGGGGCGGGTTTTACCGAGAAAAAACGGGAGAGTGAAAGCCTCCCTCTTTCAAGGGGAGGATGAAACTCGACGCGACGGGTTAAAACCCGTTGCGCGATGAAAACCCGTTGTGCCCAGGATGCAATAGGTTAAAACCTATTGCTACACAGACCTAACCCGCCTACGCGGGTTTCAGGCCCAGGTTCTCTGCACAGGAAAATGTGGATTTGCGGCACAATCAGGTACCTTAAAAGCACCTGGCGATTGAAATCGCGGCTATAGAGGCAAAACCCGCCTGCGCGGGTTAGGGCCCAGGTTCTCTGCACAGGAAAATGTGTATTTGCGGCACAATCAGGTACCAAAGTCCGCGCAGGCGGACTTCGTTTATGTAGCAACGGGTTTCAACCCGTTGCGCGATGAAAACCCGTTGTGCCCAGGAAACAATAGGTTGAAACCTATTGCTACACAGACCAAACCCGCCTGCGCGGGTTAGGGCTCTGGTTCTGTGTAGAGGAAAATGTGGATTAGGAGAGGGCGATCGCCTACCAAAGTCCGCGCAGGCGGACTTCGTTTATGTAGCAACGGGTTTCAACCCGTTGCGCGATGAAAACCCGTTGTGCCCAGGATGCAATAGGTTGAAACCTATTGCTACATAGGCAAAACCCGCCTACGCGGGTTTCAGGACCTGGTTATGTGCACAGGAAAATGTGGATTTGCGGCACAATCAGGTACCAAAGTCCGCGTAGGCGGACTTCGCCTCTATAGCCGCGATTTCAATCGCCAGGCTTTATTTTATCCCTCGCCCTACTCCTGCACACACCCCGCACGCGCTGCAGCTTCAGGACGAGTGACAAAGTACAGACTCAGCCAGTCACAGCCCCGCGCCAGCAAATCATCCAAACCACCAACCCGCAACAGTCTGGCAGTAGCGTCCCCTGACCCAGTTGCCAGATACTGGCCATCAGGGCTAAAGGCTACACTTGTGACATCGGACTCATGTCCAGTGAACTCAGCTATGAGATTGCCCTTCAGGTCCCAGAGTCTGGCAGTTTTGTCCAATGACCCAGTTGCCAGATACTGGCCATCAGGGCTAAAGGCTACACTTTCGACCTTATCCTTATGTCCAGTGAACTCAGCTATGAGATTGCCTTTCAGGTCCCAGAGTCTGGCAGTCCCGTCATAAGACCCAGTTGCCAGATACTGGCCATCAGGGCTAAAGGCTACACTTGTGACATACAACTCATGTCCAGTGAACTCAGCTATGAGATTGCCCTTCAGGTCCCAGAGTCTGGCAGTTTTGTCCAATGACCCAGTTGCCAGATACTGGCCATCAGGGCTAAAGGCTACACTTTCGACCGAGTTCTCATGTCCTGTGAACTCAGCTATGAGATTGCCCTTCAGGTCCCAGAGTCTGGCAGTTTTGTCCCAAGACCCAGTTGCCAGATACTGGCCATCAGGGCTAAAGGCTACACTATAGACCTCTAACTCATGTCCAGTGAACTCAGCTATGAGATTGCCCTTCAAGTCCCAGAGTCTGGCAGTTTTGTCCAATGACCCAGTTGCCAGATACTGGCCATCAGGGCTAAAGGCTACACTATAGACCATGTGCTCATGTTCTGTGAACTCAGCTATGAGATTGCCCTTCAGGTCCCAGAGTCTGGCAATCCTTGACCCAGTTGCCAGATACTGGCCATCAGGGCTAAAGGCTACACTATTGACCGAGAACATGAGTTCTGTGAACTCAGCTATGAGATTGCCCTTCAGGTCCCAGAGTCTGGCAGTTTTGTCCCAAGACCCAGTTGCCAGATACTGGCCATCAGGGCTAAAGGCTACACTTTCGAACATGTCCTCATGTCCTGTGAACTCTGCTATGAGATTGCCCTTCAGGTCCCAGAGTCTGGCAGTTTTGTCCCAAGACCCAGTTGCCAGATACTGGCCATCAGGGCTAAAGGCTACACTTTGGACCGAGTTCTCATGTCCTGTGAACTCAGCTATGAGATTGCCCTTCAGATCCCAGAGTCTGGCAGTAGCGTCCCCTGACCCTGTAGCCAGATACTGGCCATCAGGGCTAAAGGCTACACTTAAGACCTCGTCCAAATATCCAGTGAACTCAGCTATGAGATTGCCCTTCAGGTCCCAGAGTCTGGCAGTCCCGTCATCTGACCCAGTTGCCAGATACTGGCCATCAGGGCTAAAGGCTACACTTTCGACCCTATCCTCATGTCCTGTGAACTCTGCTATGAGATTGCCCTTCAGGTCCCACAGTCTGGCAGTATTGTCCAATGACCCTGTTGCCAGATACTGGCCATCAGGGCTAAAGGCTACACTTAAGACCCAGTCCTCATGTCCTGTGAACTCTGCTATGAGATTGCCCTTCAGGTCCCAGAGTCTGGCAGTATTGTCCTCTGACCCAGTTGCCAGATACTGGCCATCAGGGCTAAAGGCTACACTTAAGACCCAGTTCTCATGTCCTGTGAACTCTGCTATGAGATTACCCTTCAGGTCCCAGAGTCTGGCAGTCCCGTCATTTGACCCTGTAGCCAGATACTGGCCATCAGGGCTAAAGGCTACACTATTGACCATGTCCTCATGTCCCTGAAACTGATTTTTTTCCTTAATATTGTTAAAAATAGTCTGTAAAGTTGAGATGGGGCTAACAGCGGGATATTCTGTTAGGGGTTGACCATCTTTTACCAGGTTTTTAAGTTTTTGCCCAGTTTCCATTGCTTCAACTAACAACTCTATTTTCTCTTCACTCCCAGACTCAAACCGCTGCGCAATACTCACCGCCTGTTGTTCTAGTTTTGTTCCCTCAAGAGCATTTTTCCTAGCATCTTCTGCTGCTTCCTGAGCAGTTTCTGCCTCTTCCTGAGCAACTTTTGCAGTTTCCGCCTCTTTTACTGCAGTGAGAACCCGTAAACCTGCCACCCCCGCTAAGATTAGGGAAATAGCCAAGACAGCAGAACCTATTTTAATCCGTTTATCTGCCTCTTTAATCTGTTTATCTGCCTTTTCTTTCGCCTCTTCTAAGATTTTTTTGGCATTTTCCGCCGCTTCAAGTTTTATTTCAGCTTCGATTTTTTCTAGGGCGATCGCCTCTTTATCCAACTCCTGGCTAGCATTCAAAAACTGATAGTCTTCATCACTCAAACTCTTTCCTGCAGCCCATTCGAGAGCATCTTTTAAAGCATCACCTCGCAGAAGTCTGGACTTATCCTCACACCCAGACTCAAACCAAGCATTAAAAGCTTCTGAGTAGGGGCGTAAACCAGCCAGAGCTTTTTCTACCCATTCCCTGTTAAAAATAGTCTCATAGATGGGGTTAGCCACTTTTAAGCCACCTTCTCGCCTAACAGCTAAACCAGTCAAGCGCAGTTCCAACTGTTCCGCAGTTACAGTTTTTGCTATTTCACCATTCAAAATCTGCTGATACAAACCCAGTAACCTACTAGCGCGTTGCTGGTTGACTAGGAGGCGATCGCGTATAGTTTTCAAATGTTCTGGTTCATCCTGCATTTCCCAGTTTTCTATTACTCGTTGCTGGACTAAATTATCTACATTTGGGTTAATATTTTCTGACTCACTCATCAACATCTTGCAGATTTTTTGAGTTAGAAAAGGTTGCCCCCCAGTCCAATTTAAAACCGCTTTTAAAACCTCTTTTGGTTCAGAAAACTTCCCTTGAAAACCCACCGCCAATGGTTCAGCCTCTGCTAATTTAAACCCTGTTAATTCGATAGCTTTACCAATATTAAAAGGAGTTCTTTTTTTATCCTGAATTAAATCAGAAGGCGTTGCTACCCCTATAATAACAAAGCTCAACCTTGCAAAATCGGGGTTATCTACCCTGCGGTTATAACATTCTCTAATAACTGCAAAAAAGTCATCTACTGAGAAATTTAAACTCAAAATACTGTCTATTTCATCGACAAAAATTACTATGGGTTTAGTAATTAGCTTGAGTAAAACCTCTTCGAGAAACTTACTAAAACGTTTGATATTAGATACCTTTATATTTTCTTCCCACCATTCATCTAAATCAAACTGGTCATATAAATTTAAACTAGCAACAATACTATCTATAATTCCTGCATACCATTCAGGGGACGTAATATCAGTTGTTCCAATTGCGGTAATATCAATAGCAGAACAAGCATAACCCTCTTCTTGGAGACGCTGCATAGTTTTGACACGCAGGGAAGACTTACCCATTTGTCGGGAGTTAAGTACATAACAAAACTCACCTTTTTTTAAGGCTTCATACAAGTCAGAGTCTGCTTGTCGGCTCACATAAGTCGGAGAATTTACAGGTAAACTCCCTCCCGCATGGTACTGGTAGTTGGGGTTGGTTGAGGTTGTCATTGGGCCCTCCTGTTCTGTTTGCGTTTATGTTTGTTTCAATATAACATAAGTTTTTTTGTGGGTGATAGTTTTAATGTAGCCAGACAATTAATATTATTTTGAACACCTTCACAAATTTTCCCATTCATCTTTTACAGGTAATTTATGATTAAACTGTAATCCCAATATAATCCAACCTTCTAATACTTCCTGTAACTGCTCGCGACAGCTTTCCAGGGTTTCTGCATTGGCGTATACTCCAGCCAAACCTTCAATTTCTCCATAAAATGTCCCATCTTCTAGCAACTCGTAGGTTGCATTGTCCATAGCCTTGTGAATATAGTTAGTCAGCATTTTATAGTAATTTTTCTATGGTTATTTTTGTAATATATGTTTGGGGCGATCGCCGTCAAACCAGTCAAGCGCAACTCTAGGAGTTTACCATCTAATAGTTTTAATGTAGCCGCGTTAATCGCCAGGGTATTTTTGCGATTTTTTGGTAGCTTTTTTAATTTTATTTTGAAGACGAGCAATAATATCATTAGTTAATTCTGGCTCTGGTTGGATGGTGTCACGTTCAGCTAAAATTGAGTCAATTTCATGTTGTTGAGCTTCTTGTCCTAGTTCTTGTAACAAAGCTGAAAATGACTCTTTTTGTGTGTTTATCTCTTCTTTTGTTACAGAATTAATTGAATAACCTATACTTACTTGACGAGTGAGACTATAAATAATGTATTGATTGAGAGAAACGCCCTCACTAGCGGCTAAATTAATTAACTGTTGATGAAGTGTTTCAGGTAAATTAAGTGTTAATTGACTCATAGTTAAATCCTTTAAGATGCCAAGTTGATTACAAAATCTACAGGTGTCATAACTCTTAATCCTAAAAATTCCCTAGCTCTTTGAAAATCACGAATATTTGAGGTAATAACTATTGCACCAGCATTCATGGCACAGTCAATTACATGATCGTCTCCTGAATCTGGTGACATAGGTCGCCATGAATAATAAATTATTGTTAATGTGCTAAGACGCAAAAGTTTACCTAAAACAGGTTTAAATTTAAGCCAGCGAGTTTCAGAAAGTTTGCGAGACAGAACATCTTGATATTCATATGCCAGGGCATTTGATACATAAACCTCAAATAAACCTGCCAGCCACGCCTCAATAATCAGACTAGCAGCACCTCCCTGTTTGGTTAACCCCTCAAATACCACATTGGTATCCACCACAATACGATTTATAGAAGACATGAAACCAATCTAGCATTAAATTATGGGCTCCATAAAGCCTTATTTTAGCCAAAACTAAAGTTGGGGATGGGTATCGTATTATAAGAGCAAGCGGTTAGTTCGTCCTCGATACATGACCACTCGCCCCTACAAACAAAATTATTTTATGAGAGGCGATCGCCAAAATATTGACGATACAACCCACATAATATCATCACTGCATTACCTTCCATTTTCACCAGACCCATACTGCGTAATTTAAAACTTGCTTCGGTGCCTATTTTCACTGGGTTATTTGCTGTGATAACCTGTTTAATTGCTGATAGCAAATCTGGATTTTCTTGGATATTATATAAATGGCGACGAAGATGGTCAGCAAAGGGTCCACTTTCTGTGGGAGCTAATTCTAAAAACTCGGGTAAAGTCATTCTTTCACGTGCAATTTGATAGAGAGCTTGTCGGACTAAATAGGGATGTCCTCCTACCATTTCCATTAATTGTTCTACTTCCATTTGTGACCAATTTAAACCATGTCTTCCCACCAAACTTTGCACCTGTTTCTGAGTTAATTCTGGTAAATCAATGGGTAAACCAACATTAAAAGGTGACTGATTAATATTCATAGGAATATACACCTCTTTTGAGTGGACAATTACTAACCTTAGTTTTTGCCAAAGTTCCTCATTTTTCCCTTTTTCATGCCAAGCTCGCAACATACCAAAAAAGTCGATCGCCATGTCTGAATACTGAAATATTTGGTCAATTTCATCCAAACCTAATACCAGAGGATTATTAATTTCAGTTAACAGGTATTTTTGGAAATATTTAGTACATTTGTTCTTACTTCCCAATGGTCCTGTCCAATATTCCGCTAGCTTCACCTCCATTTCCAACTCTTCTGTGATACTAGCACAAAACCACTGTAAAAAACCATCTAAGTTGGTTAAAAATTCGCTATCTGCTGACTGAAAATTTAAGCAAGCTGTCCGACATCCTGACTGTTTTGCCTTGTCAATAATGCGACTCATTAAAGATGTTTTCCCCATTTGACGAGGAGCTTTTATTCTGATGAGTGCAGCAGGTTTTAAAATTGCCTCATAACAGTCAGCTTCTATGGGTGGACGTTCAATATAAAAAGTAGAATTGAGTGATACTTGACCTGATGGTTGTTCTAAATTTAATTCTCTTGCTGATGACTGATTTGCTTCAGATATGTTAGATGTGTTTTCGCGCGCAAATTTTCGCTCTAATTCTGATTTATCTAGGTTATAATTAACTAAAGCAGAGGTAAATTTATCCAGGGTAAACTCAGAACCGAAGAGAGAAGAGAGAATGTTAGCTAAGTTGCGATCGCTTTTTATTTCCTCGGCAAAATACTTACAAACCAGCTCTAAAATACCTCCTACTCTTTTTGTATAACCTGCTGGTTCATCTCCTTGACGTACTGCTTTTAACAGTTTATTTTGCTTGTCAAAAATCTCATTAACTGATAACAGAGGAGTTAACATTGAATTTAACCCAGTTGTTAATTCAATATTCTGTTGATAGTTTGGGCTGTTTATTTCTCTTTCTAGAAAAGCTATTTTCTGATTAACCCAACGGAGTGCTTCTTTTTGCTCTTGTGAGTAAAAAGGAGAAAATTGTTTAAAAGTGGGAAACCATCCACCTAACTCATTACGATATTCTAAAGTAAGTTGATATTTTGCTTTGAGTAAGGCTCGGTAAGTAACTTGTTGCAACAAGTATTTTTCTGAGGGGTTAGCTGACTGACAAGAATTAATTAATTTACTCAAAGGCGACTTAAAGAAAACATCATCAAAACCCATAACTCCTGTTAAGAAAACCCAACTTAAACAACCAGAAATAGGTTCAATAGCAACAGAATTACCATTGAGTAATTGATTTAATGCTTCAAGAGCTTCTGTTGCATTTGCATAACGTTCGCGATAGTTATCCCGCACCATTTTATTAATAATAGTAGTTAAACTAGGGCTAACTGGTTGCCTATTAATAAGAACTTGACAACAGTATTCATCTTGAGAATTTTCTGGTAGTTCTCCAGGAAATAAACCACTGAGCGCTTGTAAACAAACTATCCCCAAAGCATAAAGATCGCTACTAAAACGGGGTTTACCCATTGCTTGTTCACTAGGCATATAGCCAAGAGTTCCTATTACCAAAGTATCGGTAATTTGACCATTTGCCAAAGTATAGATAGTTTGACCATTATTAGTTACTTGAGTTCTAATTTCTTTAACTGCACCAAAATCAATTAAAACTATTTTACCATCTTCTTTGCGCCTAATTAAATTACCTGGTTTAATGTCTCGATGAATAACATTATTTTGGTGAACAAATGCCAGAACTTCTAAAGTATCTTGCAAGAGTTTAATTACATAAGATTCACTTAATTGTTTACCATAAGTAATTTCTTGATTGAGGTTGTGACCTTGAATGTATTCTTGAACCAGATAAAACTCATTATCTTGTTCAAAATGAGCCAAAAGGCGGGGTATTTGGTCATGGTTTCCTAATTTCTGTAAAGCTTTAGCTTCCTTGTCAAAAAGACGTTTTGCTACTATCAGAGTTTCAGAATTATTTTGTCTGGGTTTCAGTTGTTTAACTACACAGAGGGGGTTGTTAGGTAAATGGATATCTCTTGCAAGAAAAGTTTTACCAAAACCGCCTTCTTCGCTTAATACTTGTTCAACTTGATAATGACCTGCTAACATAAACATGGTTTTTTGTTTTAGAGACTTGAGAGACATTTACATAAGAATCTTTTATTTATTTTATCAAACTTTTTCAATAATTCAAGGAAAGGGAAGGGATAAATTAACATATTGATAATATTTCTCAGTTGAATGGGATACAAATATAACAGTGAGGGAGATGGTTAGGACATTGTGACGATCATTTCGACTATACTTAATGACCTCTGTTTATCAAAGTGTCCTAACCAACCCTCCCATTGCTATATTTTGATTTTAATGGCTAGAGACTAAAGTTTTTGTGGAACTATTAGTAAATACAAAAAGTAAAGGAGATTTTTTTCTGAATAAAAAGAGAAGCGATCGCTCTTTTTTTTCCTTCTATTTTTATCAAGTTTTCCAGACAAAATTTTTATTAATGTCAACCATAGCAACAGAAAACTTTATCGCAGTTTTAGATAGTTGTCACTCAGGAGGAGGAAAAAGAGGGAACTTTAAAATAAGAGTAATAACAGGAAAAAATGATTATCCATCCATAGAAGAATTAGAATATCAAAAACAATGGTTAGCCAAACTAGGAATGACTCAAACAGAATATATTGAAAAGAGAAAAAAAGATAGAGGAGTAGGAGAAAAACTACCAACTGAACTTGAGTGACCTAGATAGAGAAAATTGTAGCATAAAAAGAGAATATGAACCAGGAGTAAGAGCGATCGCCACTACTGGTTTAGCAGCAATGTCAATTACTTTTATTAGTCATTAGTCATTAGTCATTAGTCATTGGTATGTATTAGACCTCTTGCAAAAGTGGTGTTAACCCCCCCCAACCCCCCCTTGGTAAGGGGGGGAAAATGCCTAGTTTGTAGGGCTCCCTCCCCGAACCTGCGGGGAGGGCTGGGGTGGGGTTTTTTACGGTTTCGCAAGAGGTCTATTCTAAAAAATTGTTCATTTTTCTTAAAAATATCATAATGTTTTACTAATGACTAATGACTAATGACTAATGACCAATAACTAATGACTAATAACCAATGACTATCAAATTTTCCAAACGAGACTTAGCTTGAGAAATTAACTCATTTAAATAAGCTTTTTGACGAGTAATTTCTTGTTTTAATTCTGCGGCAGTTTCTGCTAATAAATCTTTTCCTTGCTGCGCTAACTTAATACTATCATATCGGAGAATAGCCAGAGAACTGGTTTTGAGAGCATGAAGTTGTTTTTTTACTTCATCTATGCGTTGTTTAATGCCAACAATTTGTTGATTTATTTTAACTAAATGGGAGGGTAAATTTGCTTCTGATATTATTTCCTTTTGGAAATCAGCAAACTCAAGAATAGCCTTAAAAAGCTCCTTCATTTGCTCTTCATCACCCCGTTGATAAATTTGATTAATTTCAGTTATTATTTCTCGCCGAAATTGACGCTCTTGCGCATCAGTTGTTAACTCAGGATGAACAATTTTAATAATCCGTAAATACAGTTGTTGAAATTGCTCCGATGGTTGAAAACTTCCGTAAAATTCTTGTTTAATTTGATAATTATTTTGTATTGCTTGAAAAGCAGTAGCCTCATTTTTTATTATTTTAGCTTCTTTCCGTAACTCTAAAATATCAGGGTGCAATAATGCAGAATATTCAGCTATCTCAACTTTTAATGTATCTAATTCTACATATAAACTTCCAACAACTCGAAAAACTTCTGCACGAAAATATTCTAAATGTGTATTTAAAGTTGCAAATTTAAGCTCATACGCAGCCAGTTTATTTTCCAATTGAAATAATTCTTCTTGCTGGCGTTGAAATGTTTCTTGTTCTGTAATTATTTTATTCATTAGTTTTTTCCCCTGTTTTTATATAAAGTGTTTTTTATCCCTCACATCTTCTTCTCAGAGAAAAATCACCACAAATACGCAAAATTCATTAATTTTTTTTTTCAAAAAAAACTAGATCATGCACAAGCAAGATGCCTGTATTTTCAAGAAAATATTAAATTATAGCAAAGAAAAAGAAGGTTAGAAAGTTTAAAAATAATAACAGACAAGGGGCTTAAGCCCCTTGCCTCTGTTCTAAAAATTTCCTTTCCCCGCTAGAGAAGCGATCGCCTATATATTTTCTTACTTGAAATCAATTATTTACCTAATTAAATCAAAGATAAATAACTAACCGCCACTAACAGGAGGAATCAGCACAACCTCATCACCATCATGTAAAATAGTAGAGGAATCAACAAACTGAAGATTAACCCCAAAACGAGTAACACTACGCCAATTTTCAAGTTGTTTTTTTTCAGTAATTAAGTGTTCTAAAACCGAACTAACAGCAGTATTTTCAGGAAAATCAAGGGTTAATTCAGAGACACCAAAAGCATCTTGAAAAGCAGCAAAAAGCTTAACATTAACAGTAATTAAATTTTGAGACATAGAAAAAAAGCTATTAGTTATTAATCTTATATCATTATTTATTAGTCGGGTGCATCTCAATTATGTAATATAGTCATTTTTTTATTAATCAAACAGTTAACTTAGTCCGCACAGGCGGACTTCGTCTATATAGCGGCGATTTCAATCGCTGCAATTATTAGTTATTGGTCAAAAGTGTATCAATTTAATAATCATCAAATACAATTTACAACTAATGACGTTTTGTTTTGACCAATAACCAATAACCAATAACCAATGACCAATGACTAATAACTAATGACCAACAACATTAGCAAAACGAATTTTAAGATAATCATCTTCCATTTTAGCCCCTGCGGGTTGGAGAGCAGCCAAAGCTTGAGGAAGAACCAAATTACGACGATGATTACCAATACGGATATTTAATTCATCACCAGTTTTATTCAACTGAACATTCTTTTTAGGAATCCCAGGCAAATATAATTCTAAGCTATAATCTTTACCATTTTGAACAACTCTAATGGTATTTTCTTGATAATAAACTTGAGTAGGATCTTCATTTTTATAGAGAGTTTCCTTCAACCTTTCTAAAGCAGCCATCCCACAAAGTTCTTCAGAATAGAGAGGAACTTCTTTGACAGGGAGAGGATGGAAATTATCATAAATTTCCTGTTTATAAACTTGTTGATTTGATTTCCAAACCTGAAAAAATGGGTCAGTAACAGTATCAGGAATAATGCGATTAGCTACAACTAAATCAGTAGCTACATTATATAAGCTCAAATAAGCGTGAGCACGGAGAGACTCCTTAATCACCATTTTTTCTGGATTTGTTACCAGACGCACAGAAGTTTGAGTATTATCAGTTAAAACCTTTTCTAGAGCCTCAATTTGTTGATAAAACTCATAGGGAGCATCCATTACTTCTTTATTTGGGAGAGAGAAACCAGCGATCGGGCGAAAAATCGGCTCAACCAGAGGACGAAGTGCCACAGACATACCCTGTAAAGGTTTGTAAAACCTTCTCATATACCAGCCGCCAACTTCAGGAATACTAAGGAGGCGTAAAGCAGTACCAGTAGGAGCAGAATCAATAATTAGCACATCAAAAAAACCCTCATCATAATGGCGTTTCATGCGCACCAAGCCAAAAATCTCATCCATCCCAGGGAGGATAGCCAACTCTTCCGCCTGGACACCATCAAGACCTCTAGCCTGGAGAACCTCAGTAATATAGCGTTTAACAGCCCCCCAGTTACCTTCCAACTCCATCAGAGCATCTAATTCAGCCCCCCAGAGATGGGGGCGAACTTCTCGCGGTTCATGACCCAACTCCAAGTCAAAACTATCAGCCAGGGAGTGAGCGGGATCGGTACTGAGTACGAGGGTTTTATAACCAAGTTCAGCACAACGAAGCCCAGTTGCAGCAGCAACAGAAGTTTTACCAACACCACCCTTACCAGTCATCAGGATTACGCGCATAGCTTATTTTCTGAGAAAAGTTAACATTACTTATTATTATGGACTCTGGGAAACAAATGTTGTTGAATTACATCCCAACTCGAACAATGCCAGTAGTCAATATGAGACATAATTAAATCCTCCTGGTTGAGCGTTAACTCACTTCTTCCTGGGATAGCAATACGAGGTCGCCAGGGTAGAGGAGTAGTCCAGTTGAGCGTCCACTCAGTAAAAATGGTGTCTCCTTCGCGATGGATATCATGGAGATCCATTTTTATGTCTTTAAACCAGGTGGTGATGAAATTAATCATCTGCTGGTAGCGCTCAATCCCCCGAAACTCATTAAGAGGGTCTTTGAAATAAACACATGAAGCATAAATAGTATAAGTTTGGTTGATAGGGAAACGTTCATAGTCTGTTTTGAGAATGTCGATAATATCCATTATTCTTCTACTTGTGATCAATGTGGCTCAAGAACTTGACTGTATTTATTTTGCAACTTATAGTCAGAATCTTTGTAATTGCTTCAACTTTCATTTTATTTAAATCCGATCGACTTACTCCTTCATGTTACCATTCTCTTGTATACCTTTATGTTTTATATAAAAATGCTTAAAATAATTCTTAAAGTTTTAACACGATACCCTCAATCAAGGTTTATAATAAAAGTATTAATAAAATTTAAATAATTAAGCAAAATTCAAGATTAAATCAAACAAGGGATTAACTTAAGAGAAATAATTAATATAGCAATCCGTTTAGGAGTTGTGGTATTGACAAGGGGCTTAAGCCCGCAAGTCTTGACACTTTCTCTATTATAGATTCATCACAAATAATTTAGGATTGCTATAGCTAAGTTTGGAAAAACAAGCCTTGAGTCACTCCTAAAAAAAACAGATATTTATCTGTAAAAATCAAATTTGATAATTTTGCTAAATCATAAAAAAACTTTACTTTAGTATAAAAATGGTTTTAAATAACTTTGAAATAACAGGATGCAAAATTTTAATAACCTTAGCATTAGCAATAATGATGTTGTTGGTAAATACCCTTAAAAGAGAGAAAAAATCCCAGCAGGAATTAGAGAAATTATATCAAGAATGTAGCAAAAATAACAGAGAAAAAATAGAAATAACTGCTAAGTGGGGAAACAAAGAAAAAAGATTCCCCTCTGAAGTTAACAACCAACTAGCCATGTTAGTAAAATTGGGATTTGCTAATAATGATCTAACAAACTTAATGGACGAAGCAGTAAAATTAGTAGCGGAAACCCTGGAATTAGAAATAACAGGGATAATGGAAATATTGCCCAACCAGAGTGCATTTTTATTGCGATCTGGTATTGGTTGGGAAAAAGGAATGGTAGGGTTAGCCAGGTTAAGCAAAAATAACGAAGCAGGATATACCTTTAAAACATCTGAACCAGTTATTTTTGAAGATTTACCCCTAGAAATGAGATTTAAAGTCTCCCCACTACTGCACAATCATAAAGTAATTAGTGGGGTAAATATTGCCATTACAGGAAAAGAAGAAAAATATGGAATATTAGGAGCATATACAACTAACAAAAGAAAATTTACAGAAAATGAAATAAACTGGCTGTTAGTAGTAAGTCAAATTATTGCAGCAGCTATAGAAAATAATAAAAGATCAGAACAACTAAAACTATTAGAAAGAGCCATAAACTCAAGCAGTAATGGTATAGTAATTACTGATGCACTAAGAGAAGAAAATCCAATTATTTATGTTAACTCAGGTTTTGAACAGATAACAGGTTACTCTCAAACAGAAATAATAGGTAGAAACTGTAAATTTTTACAGCAAGGAGACAGAAACCAACCCCAATTAAAGGAAATAAGAAAAGCAATAGAAACAGGAAGAGAATGCACAGCCACACTGCGCAATTATCGGAAAGATGGTACAGTGTTTTGGAACGAACTCCACATCGATCCTATATATAATCAAGACAGACATCTAACCCATTTTATTGGTGTGCAAACAGATATAACCGAGCGTAAAAGAATGGAATCAGAATTATGGAAAAAGTCCCAGGATCTGGAAACTTTTAGTAACAATCTAAAACATTTACATCGGCTCAAAACAAAAAACTATGAAAACATAGAAACTATGTTAGCAGATTGTTTAGCAGTAGGCTGCGAAATTCTCCAAATGAGTACAGGAATGATGGGAGAAATTATCGGCGAATCTTATATTATTCGTTCCCTTAAATCTGATAATGAATTATTAACCCCAGAAATCGAATTAGCTATTAAAGAAATTTATTGTTATCAAATAGTTGAAACCAAAAAAACAATTTATACAAATTCTGGTACTATTACCAACCATCCATTAGAACATAAATCATATATTGGTACTCCTATTTGGGTAAATGGCGAGATTTTTGGGACATTGAATTTCTCAGATAAAGAAGAGAGAAAAAGAGATTTTGAAGCCCATGAAATAGAAATAATTGAATTAATGGCTCAAACTATTGGCAGATTTATTGCCAACTACCAAACAGAAAAAGAGCGGGAACAAGTAGAAGAAGCACTCAGAGAAAGTCAAGAACGACTAGATAGTATTCTCAGTTCCCTCGAAGATATAGTATGGTCAGCATTACCAGAAAATGGTCAAATAATATATATAAATCCCGCAGCTCAGAAAATTTACGATCGCCCACTCTCAGAATTTTATAAAAACCCATTACTTTGGATCGAAACCGTACACCCAGAAGATAGAGAAAAAGTAGAACAAGCGTCCCAAAAACTTCTCAAACAAGGAATCAATAAAGATGTGGAATATAGAATAGTAAGGCAAAATGGGGAAGTGCGCTGGGTACGCGATCGCGCTCATCTAATTTACAATCCCCAAAATACTGCCATCCGCATTGACGGTATAACCATGGATATTACCGAGCGTAAGCTAAGAGAAGAACAACTCAGAAAAAGCGAAGAGCAATTTAGGCTAACCTTTGAACTTGCACCCATAGGTATGGCAATTATCTCCTTACAGGGAAAAATAGAGCAAATAAATCAAGCATTATGTGATTCCCTAAATTATAGCTCGGCAGAATTACTCGGAAGAAATTTGACAGATTTTCTAAGTAATCTAGAAGAAAAAGCAGAAGATACAGCACTAAAAAACAAATTATTAGCAGGAGAAATTACTCATTTTAAGCGAGAAACTTGTTACAGAGCAAAAGATGGCACCCAGGTTCATGCAATACTCTCTGTTTCCCTCTTACGAGATAGTGAAGGTAACCCACTACATATATTAAAACAAGTAGTAGATATCAGCGATCGCAAACGCATAGAAGAACAATTATTACATGATGCAGTTCACGATGCACTAACAGGTTTACCCAACCGTTTATTATTCATAGATCGTTTAGGACAAGCACTAAAAAGGTCAAAGAAAGTCAATAACTATCTCTTTGCAGTATTATTCCTTGACCTAGACAATTTTAAACTGGTAAATGAAACTATGGGACCATTAATAGGAGATACTTTATTAATGGCTATTGCCCACAAATTATATAGTTTTATTCGTCATGGAGATACAGTATGTCGTCTTGGAGGAGATGAATTTGCAATTTTACTCGATGACATCAACAACGAAGATGAAGCAATTCAATTTGCACAAAAAATTAATCAGGAATTAGAACAACCTTTAGCAATAGCAAACCAACAAGTATTTACTTCAGTAAGTATTGGCATAACTTATAGTTCAATAGGCTATGAAAAAGCAGAAGATTTACTGCGGGATGCAGACTTAACCATGTATCGCGCCAAAGAAGCAGGAAAAGCCTGTTGCGCAGTATTTGATACCATGATGCACGCCAAAATTTTAAGGCGTTTACAGATAGAAACAGACTTGAGAAAAGCAGTAGAAAAAAATGAATTTATCCTTTACTATCAACCGCTTATCTGTCTACAAACAGAAAAAATAATAGGTTTTGAAGCCCTAATTCGCTGGCAACATCCCCAAGAAGGTTTAGTCTCCCCAGCAGAATTTATCCCCATAGCAGAAGAAACAGGCTTAATTGTACCTATCGGTGAGTTAGTCCTCCAACAAGCCTGTCAACAATTAAAAACTTGGCAAACAAAATTATCCCAAAATTTAACCATAGCAGTCAATCTGTCCAGCAGACAAATAAAAGAACTAGAATTAATCAAAACCATTGATAAAATATTAGTTAAAACTCAATTAGATCCCAAATATCTAAAATTAGAAATAACAGAAAGTTTGTTAATGGAAAATATAGAAGCAGCAACTGAACTATTCAGCCAATTAAAAAAGAGAGGAATCAAGTTATGTTTAGATGACTTTGGTACAGGTTATTCTTCCCTGAGTTATTTGCATCGTTTTCCCATAGATGTATTAAAAGTAGACCGCTCTTTTGTAAATAGAATAGGTCCAAGGGGAGAAAATACAGAAATTGTCAAAGCAATTATTACCCTAGCTCATAATTTAGATATGGAGGTAATAGCAGAAGGAATAGAAACCAGGGATCAATTACTTCAACTAAAAAAGTTAGGTTGTGATGTGGGTCAAGGTTACTTATTCGCCAAACCATTAGAAATAACAACAGCAGAACAATTAATAGAGAAAAATAATGTGGAAACAAGGAAATCTTCTAGAAGTAGAAATAGCAGACTTAAGTAATAATGGCGCTGGAGTAGGCCGTATAGAAGGAAGGGTAGTATTTGTACCCAATACAGTAACAGGCGATCGCGCCCTCGTCCGCTTAATCCGAGTCAAACCAAAATACGCCCATGCAACCCTCATTGAAATCATACACCCATCCCCCCATCGCATCCGCCCTCGATGTATCGTCGCAGATAAATGTGGTGGTTGTCAGTGGCAACATATGTCTGATACATACCAACTTACAGCAAAACAAAATATCCTAACTCAAGCATTAGAAAGAATTGGTGGCTTTACCCAACCCCATATTAGCCCTATCATCCCTTCCATAGCTACTTTAGGTTATCGTAACAAAGCCACCTATCCCCTGGGAATTTCAGCAACAGGACAAGTAAAAGCAGGTTACTACCGTCAAGGTAGTCACCAACTAGTAAACCTCAATCAATGTCCAGTACAGGATCCCCGTTTAAACCCCCTCCTAGCTGAAATAAAACAGGATATCCAACAACTTGGGTGGTCAATATATGACGAAAAACAACATCTTGGGGAGTTGCGTCACCTCTCTCTCCGCATCGCCCGACGTACAGGAGAAATATTATTAACTCTGGTAAGCAGCACCAAAAGACTCCCAAACATTGAAGCGCAAGCTAACATTTGGTTGCAACGCTACCCCCAACTCGTGGGAGTAGCGTTAAACTATAACCCCCACCGCACCAATGTGATTTTTGGGGATGAGAGTTTCTTTATTGCAGGACAACCATACATCAGAGAAACCTTTGCAGGACTTGAATTAGAACTGCTCCCCGACACCTTCTTTCAGATAAATACTGAAACCGCAGAAGCATTATTAAACCAGATCATTGCTCAACTGGAGTTAAACGGCGATGAGTTTTTAATCGATGCTTATTGCGGAGTTGGTACTTTTACCCTTCCCCTCGCCCAAAAAGTCAAACAAGTTATTGGGATCGAAGTGCAACCAACATCAGTAGAACAAGGAAAAATAAATGCTCAGATAAATGGTATAAGTAATGTGGAATTTAAACTAGGAGAAGTAGAGACTTGCTTGCCACAATTAGAGCGAGCAGATATAATGCTACTTGATCCCCCAAGACAAGGATGCGATCGCCAAGTCATTGACATTCTCAGAGAAATGAAAATCCCCAAACTTGTTTATATCAGTTGTGAACCCTCAACCCTCGCACGAGACCTTAAACTCCTCTGTCAAGATGGTTGCTACCAGCTTATCTCAGCCATACCCGCTGATTTCTTTCCCCAAACCGCCCATGTTGAATGTGCAGCCTTCCTCAAATCAATTTAACCAAATTGTTTGATTAGGTTTTTTTATGTTATATTGTTAGTGGTAGCCATTATCAAAAAAAACTTGGTGATCCTCTAGATCATCAAGTTGATTTTGAAGCTCAAAAAAAGACTAAAAATAGTTTTTAATTGATATGAAAGCAAAAAAAAATCAATGAAATAGTCATCAAGAAAAAAAAGCAAAGTTAAGCTAAAATAGAGACAAAAGCAAGCAACAAGTAAATAGCGCTCCTAAATAGGTTATTGGAAGACAAGGGGCTTAAGCCCCTTGTATTGAGCCCTTTGTTGATTGAACACAAATAATTTAGGAATGCTAAAGGAAAAAGTTAAGTTAACTATGGGAAAAAAAATGAAAAGAACTCCTTGAGTGAAGCAATTGTCTCGTCAAAAAAAAAGCTTGATCAGAAAGAAAAAATATCAAGCAAAAAAACATTAAAAACATTAACAAATAATTAAGAGGTGTCAACCGTGATTTCAATTTCACTGCCCCTCAAACCACGCAATTGGAACACAATGAGCTTCGCATCTACCCTCTACCTGTATCCAATTCTGGATTTGTGCTGTGCCAAAATACCCGAAGAATTACATGCGGAAATAAGGTTGGGACTCCAAGAAGCGCTGGTAAATGCAGCAAAACATGGCAACAATTTAGATCCAACCAAAAGAATAGTAGTGCAGTTCTCCATCACCAAACAAGAGTACTCTTGGGTAATAACAGACCAAGGACAAGGATTTATCAATAACTGTGACTGCAAAGAAAAAAACAAAGAATTGCCCCCAGAAGAGTCAGAAAATGGCAGAGGGTTTTGTCTAATCCATGAAATATTTGACCAAGTACACTGGAATAGACAAGGAAACCAGTTAAGACTCTGTAAACAACTAAAAAATAAAAAACGCGAACCAGTTATTTGTTAGCAGAGCCATGTGTACCATGAGTAGGACAAGGAGGAGCAGAGATGGAACGATCAAGCCATCCTTTAGCTTGATTAAACCGCGCAATAGCCTCATCAGAATTGTCTTTCAGCAAAAAAACTAAAGCAGCAGTAGCTTGTTGCGCCGCTTGTGCTTTACGATTAGCTTTTAAACGATGCCAGTCATTAGGAGCGATCGCCAAACGTTCTGCTAATGCTTGAGCTAATTCAAGAGTACTTACCTCTTTGAGGAGTTCAGATTTCGATACTTGAGCTAATTGAGACATGAGTTATCAGTAAAAAATGTAAACTTAATCAACATCATAACCTTGATCTCAAAACCCGCTCACTTTATGAGTTTACCTAAAAAATACCAAAAATCATCCTCGCTGTGAGATAGCCCAGGCTTTAAAGCCTGGGGCGTCGAGCGAAAAAAGACGAAGGTATGCATGCTAACTTTTCTTTTAAAAATATATTAGGAAAAGATTTACATGTATATTTTTTTAGAAAGTTTATTCATTTAGCTGATAACTTAAATAAAAAAAATCTTGGATTGTCTTGACTTTACCAGTTTTACTGGCTATAATGCTATTTGGAAGCTTCCAGTATAAGATGAAAAACTCAAGGGTCAGTATTAAATAGGCAAAAAAAAACAAAAGTAACTACACAGCTAGATAAATCAATCTAGTCAAGGTAGATAGGGAAGTTTTGACTCTTCCCAAAATATATTTTCAACATAAATCCTGATATAGAAAATATCAAAAAAGAGCGGAGCAATTTATGGCGAAGCGCCTAAATTGCGACATCCAATAAGCAATCCCTGCGCTTTTCATCGAGGGAGAAGTCAATTCCTTTCATTCTAACCATGCCATCCCCAGATTCTAGCCAACTTCCCGAAGATGAAGCATTAGCACAAGCTATAGAAAACTTAGAGCAAAATCTCATTGCTCTCAAAGAACGTTTAGATCAAGTAAAACGGGATGAACAAAGGCAAGTAGAATTAAGAGATCACTTAGAAGACCTAAAACAACAGCAAAAAAATAATCACTCTCGAGAACCAATTAAAACAGAATTACGGCTAATAGAAAAACAATTAGAAGAAATTGAGATAAACTTAGAAAGCCGTCTGTTGAATTTTAGTGCCTTTAAAGAGCCCTTTTGGCAGGCAGTAAGGTTTGGTGGACTCGGAGTGGTTTTAGGTTGGCTACTCAAGTCTTGTGCAGGTTAAAGGATATCAAAAAAGGGTGAACATGGAAAGCTTACGCATAGGGGAAATTTTACGCAACTCTCAGCCAGCTGAGTCAGTGAAAATTCAAGGTTGGGTGCGCACAAAACGAGAATTAAAAGGTTTCGCTTTTATAGAAGTCAATGATGGCTCCTCAATGGCAAATTTACAAGTGGTTATGGAGCCAGAATTACCAGATTATCAAGCAATATTAAAAAAACTTAATACAGGGGCTTCTGTGGCAGTAGAAGGGGTGTTGGTACCCTCCCCAGGAAAAGGCCAACGCCTTGAGTTAAAAGCAACCACAGTAACAGTATATGGAGAGTCAGACCCAGAAACTTACCCCCTCCAGAAAAAACGCCACTCCTTTGAGTTTTTAAGAACCATCGGACATCTGCGATCGCGTACTAATACCATCGGTGCAGTGATGCGCGTGCGTAATGCTTGTTCAACTGCGATCCATAACTTCTTTCAAGAACGCGGTTTCCTCTGGGTACATACCCCCATCATCACCGCCAGCGACTGTGAAGGTGCAGGAGAGTTGTTTACCGTCACTTCTCTGGATTTACAAAAAATACCCCGCACAGCAACTCAAGACATAGACTATTCTCAAGACTTTTTTGGTCGTCACGCCTATTTAACTGTCAGTGGACAGTTGGAAGCAGAAGTAATGGCTATGGCATTTGAAAAAGTTTATACCTTTGGACCCACTTTTAGAGCAGAAAATTCTAATACTTCCCGTCACCTCGCAGAGTTTTGGATGGTAGAACCAGAAATGGCATTCTGTGATTTAAACGGGGATCAAGATCTAGCTGAGGAGTTTCTTAAGTATATCTTCAAATATGTCCTCGAACATTGCCCCGAAGATATGGAATTTTTTAATCAGCGCATAGATAACTCTGTGTTGGCTACCGCAGATAATATTATTAATAACCAGTTTGAACGCATAACTTATACAGAAGCGATCGCCTTATTGGAAAAAAGCGATCGCCAGTTTGAGTTTCCCGTAGAATGGGGCATAGATTTACAATCAGAACATGAACGATATCTAGCCGAAGAACTGTTTAAAAAACCCCTAATAGTCACTAACTACCCCACAGGGATCAAGGCTTTCTATATGCGTTTAAACGATGATGGCAAAACTGTGGCAGCAATGGATGTCTTAGCCCCAAAAATTGGTGAGATCATTGGTGGGTCCCAAAGAGAAGAACGCCTAGATGTTCTCGAAACAAGAATCAAAGAATTAGGTATCCCAGCACAAGACCTATGGTGGTATTTAGACTTGCGGCGTTATGGAACAGTACCCCATGCAGGTTTTGGTTTAGGGTTTGAGCGAGTGGTGCAGTTTATCACAGGAATGGGTAACATCCGCGATGTGATCCCCTTCCCCCGCACCCCCCTCAGTGCCGAGTTTTAGGTTATGGCAAAACTAATCAAACTGGTTAAGCGTTTCCTAGGCGAACCATCTGAAGTTAGGTTTGATGATGTCCGTTCCCTATTAAAAGCTTTTGGTTTTGAGGAAGTTCGTTCTAGTGGTAGTCACCACATTTTTCGTAACCCTCAAGGTCAAATGGAAATAATACCTAAAAGTGGTGGCAAAATGGTCAAAAGTACTTATGTTAAAAAGATCGTACGTTTATTGAACTTGGAGGACTGGTATGCCGAAAATAAAGATAGAGAGTAAATCACTTGATTATTATTTAAAACTAAAGTATCCCATAACTTTGTATCCTGAACCAGAAGGAGGATATGTTGCCGAAATTAAGGAACTTCCAGGATGTTTGACTCAGGGCGATACCCTAGAAGAAGTTATGGCTAATATAGAAGATGCTCGCTGTCTCTGGCTAGAAACTGCTTATGACTACGGTGATGAAATTCCTCTACCCTCTACTGAATTAAAAGCAGTTGTATGATAAAAACTTTAACTCCTATCAGCAACCAAGTTTTACTAAAAAATATCAGTTGGGAAACCTATCAAACCTTACTCAAAGATTTGGAGATCCAGCCAGGAACACGTATGAATTATAAAGCTGGACTGTTGGAAATTGTGACACCTCTCAATCCCCATGAAAGCTATAAACAACTGGTAGGTCGCTTTGTAGAAACCCTCACAGAAGAACTAAATCTGGAAATTCGCAGTTTGGGTTCAAGTACCTGGTGTAGGGAAGATTTGGCTGCAGGATTAGCGCCTGACAATTGTTATTATATTCAAAATGAGGAGTTGGTACGGTATTTACAACAGATTGATTTAACTCAAAACCCACCCCCAGACTTAGCTATAGAAATTGATATTACCAGCAGTTCTCTCAATCGACTAGAAATATATGCAGCTTTAGGTGTGCCAGAAGTTTGGCGCTATGATGGTAATGAGTTTAAAATCTATTGTTTAGAGGGGGGAAAATATCAGAGGAGCAATTTAGTAGGCATTAGACGATTAATAATGTATAATTAGGTAGAAACATAATAAAGATCTAAGATGTCAGAGTATGTCAAGCTATCTGAAGCAGCCACTGCCTACAACGTCCAATGAGTGAACAATTCTTAATTGGGCACGAACAGGAAAAATCAACTACATTGTCACTCCCTCTGGAGTTAAACA
>Ga0209594_1000175_pt1 | contig 48001 bp, 42 predicted proteins | sample AshMeaCrysSpring_FD_184126 | JGI IMG/M metagenome (GOLD analysis project Ga0209594, IMG submission 184126) | Groundwater microbial communities from Big Spring, Nevada to study Microbial Dark Matter (Phase II) - Ash Meadows Crystal Spring... | ecosystem: Environmental > Aquatic > Deep subsurface... | reverse complement strand
TAGAGAAAAAAGAAAATAAAAAATCGCACAGAACAAATTTTAGAAAATGGAAATATTCCATACATACACCTATACGGCATATTTTCTAAAAGAGGGTTCTGCACGACTTCTCTTTTGATGTTTTGGATTATAGAGAAAGTTTGAAAAAATCAAATTTTTATAATTCGAGCTTTAGATTTTCAAATAAAGCCTCATCAATATATTTCAGATAAGGAGTCTAATTCTATAAACGATACTTATTATCTTACTTCACATACTCCGTTCACACAATTCTGTCATTTATATTCCTTCATCCATCATTTTTTTACAAGCCACTTGTACATATGACATCCGACACAGTAACCGACCACTGATTCACTCCACATAAATACAATACAAATGAGGCAAGCGATAACTGCAGGATTCATCGGTGCTGCAATAAGTGCACCATTCGCGAGATTGACTCGTGTAGCTTCCAATATTTCAGATACAGCAACCATCTGTGGTCATGCCATCGGTGTGATATATTGTCCGAGGATGAGGATACAATAGAGGACAAAAGTAGAGAGAATTATCCCGATGCTCCATGCAAATCTTTTTTGTACTGCTCCGACCCAGACTTCGTCTCACTTCCGGAGAAAGAGGCGAACGACACTTCCAAATATCGAAAACCGTGGGGAGAGAAAAACTTTTAGGAAAAAATCAAAAACAATCACGCTCACGAATATGAGTGGTATATCATATCGACCCTTGAATAATACGAGAAAGAGAGAGAAAAGTCCAAGTACAAGTGTAATACCTGTTGCTATGCGAATCTCAGTTTCATTCACGAAACCGTATTTGTCATTTTTTTGCGAAAGATGAGAAACGAAAGTTCAATACATAAAAAAATAAGTTAAAAATAGGAGGAGTATAGGAAAAAATTTGTGTTTCACAAAAAAAACTAGTGGCTTTTCCCATGTACACCATGAGAACGAATATTTCCCGATTGAGAAACTCCATTTGTTGGAAGTCATTTTGACTTTAGCAGTTCAGTCATCTTGTATTTGAGGGAGCCACTTTGGAAAACCTCAGTAGGCGTAAGGTATACTATTGTATCTGTTTTTGCCGTGTATCAAACATTTTGCGCCATACGGAGAAATGCCCTGAGATGATTAAAACTTCCACCACCGATATTTTCAAATACTCGGCGAATATCGACATCTGTAATCTTTTGATATTCCTCAAGGAGATGATCAATATCACCTATCTCCACCATAATTCCTGCTTCTATAGCTCCTGTTAAACTCATATCTACCATATTTTTCAAAGTTTTATATGTATCCGCATAGATACCATAGTCAGATGGACGAGCGATACCTCGGCTCTCGAGGAGAATAGCAACTTGTTCTCGATGCTCATTTTCTGATTTGATGATATTATTTACTTCAGTGAGAGTTGGATATCGTTGTACCATGTAAGTATAGATATCATGAGCAAGGAGCTCTTCTTGATAGGCATGAATGAGGATTTCCTGACTCATACTCTCAGATTGCTCTCATGATACTTGTAGTTTGGGAGTATCGATGGAAGGAGAAGATTGAATACTACTCAGTGTACACGAAGAAAGTATGCAGATGAAAAAGGGAATAGTGTAAATTGGATTCATAATAAAAAACAATTAAAGGAATAAGCTATCTAAATATATTAGATAAATATAATATATTCAAGAGTGTTTAAGGATACTTTAATTTCTTAGATTAGAGTCCAAGTTTCCCCACGAGCTGTCCCTCTTGATGGAGGGCAGCGATAGCATCATATCCTCCGAGGCACTCATCTCATGCAAATATCTGCGGAACGGTTCTCATATGAGATTTTTCGTAAATCTTCATAAACATATCTGGGTCATGTGTCACATCTACCTCAGTAAATTCAGCACCGAGAGAAGAGAGGAGAGACTTTGCTTTTACACAATATGGACAATAATCTTTTGTATAGATAGTAATCATAAAATAAAGATAATGTAATTAAAATAATCCAAACAATTTCTTCTTTTCACCATGAACGACTTTTTTTGGAAATTCTTTTTCAAAATCATTCATTCATCAGACAAGATTGTAGGCGATGATATTTTCTGATTCAACAAAAAGTGTCGCTTGACCACTGCGCCCACCCGAACGACAGATAAAAATAATTTTCTTCTTTTTATCGAGTTCAGAAAGCCTCAGAGGAAGAAGGTGAAGTGGGATGTTTTTTGCTTCAGGGATATGTACCTCAGCATATTCTCCAGTACCACGAACATCGATGAGGTCTATGGTATCAGGATTTTTTTCGAGAAGGGAACTGAGTTCTTTTGGGAGGAGTGTTTGCATAGAGAGTTATTTACAAAATATATGTTGCATCTGTTTCATGAGTTCACGAATTCGATTATCAGCAATGGAGTAAAAAACAAACTTTCCCATCTTTTCTGATTTTAGAACTCATTCATCCTTCATAAGTGAGAGAAATTGTGAAAGTTGAGACTGCGAGATGGTGCAATTCTTTTCGAGGTCACCCACAGTTTTTGGTCAATCACGGAGCTTACAGAGTATGAGGAATCTCTTTGGATGGGAGAGAAGTTTGAGAATATCTGCCACTTCTTCTGCTTTTTGTTCTATTGGAAAAGGATTCATAATTAGTAAGTAATTAGACATATTATATTCTTATAATGTATAAGTCAATCTCTACTTTATTTCTGAACCTCCTGTCCATCGTACATATTTTCTTTTCCAAGGGTAACAATCCTCGATCATGGAGGAATACCTATAACTTCAGCAAACGATAAATCAGAAGCAAGTATATCTACGAGATGGAATCGGATATGTTTTTCTGAAAGGATATATACTCATGGGGGTCCATAGCGGGTTATAATAGCATTTACTGGAATAATTGTTCCATTTTGACGGGGAGTTTTTTTTCGAGAAAGTTGTATAATAAGTCGCTCGCCTATGACATGATTTTTTCCTGTAAGAGTAATCTCTGTATAATTTTTATTATGGAGCGGATCTCTTTCTTTTTGAAGGAGAGTAATAGTTCCTGTCAGTGTTTCATTATTTACTGAATCAATGAGGTTTACCGTATCTCCAATTTTATATTCATAGAGAGTGTTATCTATATAAGTCTTGAGAAGATTTTTATCATCGCTTGTAACGCGTAAAAGCGGGACTCATTGTCAGATAACTGTTCCGATACTCATATATTTTTCGAGAATAATTCCATCATAAGGAGCTCGGATGATATCAGATTCATTTGCATCTTTTGCGAGAAATTGATTCATTTGTGTTTCTATAATTTTCGTATCAAGCTCACCCTTCTTTGTCTCGATTTCGATAACATTTATAGAAAGTTCTCTGAGTTTTGTTTTCTTTTCAGCAAGGAGTATATCCTTATTTTTTTCAGCATTTTCTATCTGAATTCTCAAGCTATCCAGAGATATCTCTTGCGTACTCTTTGATCCAGTATTTGTCACGAGAAGAGGAGTAACTCAGTTTTTCCAGAGAGAAAAATTTCACTCGATTTCAGAAGTGTTTGACTTAAACGTGTTAAATTCTGTTGTCCATCCATTTCTGAGTTCTACCGTGAGTCAGCTCGCGAGGAGAGAATTCTCGAGCATATATACAATTTTCTCATGATAATTTCTGAGGTCATTGTAGGCAGATTCGAGAGTTTTTATATACCCTTCTGCATTTTCTGCCCCTATATTTTCTCTCCTTTCTTTTATACTTCTCAGGGTTCAGAGAGTTGTATAGAGTTTATTCCATGCATTTTCTGCATCAGCTTTAGAATTTCCTGAGCGCGCTCAAAGATATGTTTCCCATGCATCATTTGTATATTCAAAATTTGTCGTTATTCAGAGAATTTTATCTCATTCATGCAGTGAGGAATTTGCGAGATTGATAATATTATTGAGTTGGAGTAAATAATCTTCATTCAAATTTCATAGAGTATCAGAGAGATTTTTTTCATTTTTGAGAAGTTCATTTTTGAGTTGTTTTATAGAAGAATCAGCCTGAGCAATTCTTTCATCGTAGAGCTTTTCAATTGATCATTTCATCGCCTCTGTCTGTATACTCATGTTTTCTGTTTCTCTTTTGATTCAAAGAAGTCCATCAGTTACTCCAGCAAGCCCCTCTATAGTAATATCTGATTCATTATTCCCGAGACGAGCTAGAACTTGTCACTTTTTTACAGCATCACCAGGATGCACGAGAATATCGACGATTCGACCACCATTCTTAAATGCAAGATCACTTGTTGTTCCACCTTCCACAGAACTCACGATACTATCTCTCAATGTAATTGTTCCAGATTGAGTGGAAAAAGTTTCATAATGAGGCACATATATAGAAGACTCTTCTTTTGAACAAGAAGAAAGAATAAGAGAAAATGCGAGGAGAGAAAAGAAGATTTTTTTCATAGTTCAAACGGAGTGAGAGGATAAAAAGAGTGAAACGAATTTTTATTCCCCGAGCGGAATGCAGAACTTCGAGGCGAAGCCTCCTAGTTCAAATGGAATAAGAGAATATTATTGGAGGGCATTTTCATGCTCAATAATATGAGCAAGTTGTATTTCTTTTACCTGGTTTTCTTTATGATACTTTCTCAGATAGCTATAATAGAAGATCGGAATAAAATACAGTGTCAATAAAGCAGATGCCGAAAGTCACCATATAATAGACCAAGCAAGACCACTCCATACTGGGTCGCTCGTAATAATAAAAGATCCGGCAACTGCAGCAATCGAAGTAAGCATTACTGGAATGAAACGCTTTTTTGATCATTCAATCACAGCATATTCGAGAGATTTTCCTTCAGCAATAAGTTGATTGATATAGTCGAGAAGAATGAGTGCATTTCCTACAACTATTCCTCAAAGAGCGATTGCTCCGATCATTGCTGTAGCAGTGAAATACGTTCAATTTATGAGATAGAGGAGAGAGAATCCTGGAAAAATCCCAAAAAACGAAAGAAGAAATGTTGTCATCACAATTCAACCAACGGAGAAACTGGAGAATTGCGTAACGATGATAAAATAAATCACAAAAAGAGAGAAAATCATAGCAACTCCAAGATCACGAAAAGTGTCCATCGTGAGTTTCCATTCGCCATCCCAGACAATTTGATAATTTTTACCATCTTCTATTCCTCGAAATATCATGCCATATGGAGAGCTGGAAATTTTTTCATATCCGTGTTTTCTAAATGCATCGTCCCCAAGTTCACTATAGAGTCGTATAACAGGATATACAACGGAATTTTCACCCATTTCTCCATACACATGAATTGTTTCTTTTCGATCATCGGTATATATATCATGACTCCGAAAACCCGTATCTATATCTGCAATATCTGTCAGAGAGATTTTTTTTCCGAGAGAATTTGTGAAGGAGAGAGAACGAACACTCGAAAGACTATTTCTCTCTTCTCGTTTTATTCCCACTCGTATTTCTGAAGATCCATATTTTTCTCCATCACTTTTTGCTATAGAAAGTCGAGTATCTCCATAAAAGAGACCCAGGGTCTGGAGTACTTGTGTTGCATTTATTCATGTCTGGAGTAGTCTATCATGTTTCAGGACTATACGGAGACTTGGCGAACTCGTAGAATATGAATTCATCAAGTCAACAATAGACTCTTCATCCGCAATAGCACGAACTCGTGATTCTACTTTTTCTGCAAATTGAACAAGTTTTTCATAAGAAACATCCATATCTGATTGTATTTTCATATGAAAAGTTGCTTGTGTGGGAGGTCCTGGTGGATCTTCGAGAAGACGCATCTTTACATCAGGAAAACGGGATCTGAGAAGTTCGGTTAAAGCTGGACGAACCGCAATCGTCCATTCTTCTGATTTTATATCTCTATCTTCTGCTTTGGAAAGATTGATTCTCATGCTGATTTGATTTTCCATAAGACGATTATTCCCTCCACGAAAGAGATTTGCAAAATCAGCTGGGAGCCTATCTCAAATAGAAACATTTACATTTTCGACAATACGAAGTTCTTTTGGAAGAATGCGTTCATACACTCCTTCGCCAGAAACAGAGGAGGTATTTGCTTTCTTATATCAGATAAAGAAACTTTCTGCAACTTCGGCAATCTTCTTTGTTTTTTCTATACTTGTATTTCGTGGGGCATCAATCCAAAGATATACCTGATTTTTATCTGCTTTTGGAAGCATTCGTGCCTTAAATACACCAAGCATAATAGGCGCTACGAGGATAACGAAAAGAGAAAGCCAAAACCCAATCTTGAGCCATGAACGCATTTTTTTTGTTTTCTCTTCACGAGAGACAAATATCTGAAGTTTTCTTCCATACCATTTCAAAAATCATCATTCTGTATGTTCATGCGAATTATTTTTTCATGATTTATAGAGAAAACTCGCGAGAAATGGATTGATACTAAATGCAATAACCAGAGATGCTATCAAAGCAATCGATGCAAAAATAGGAATCGGTTTCATATAATCACCCATCATCCCGGTAACTGCAAACATGGCAACAAAAGACATAACTCGAGTAATAGTTGAGAGGATGATACTCACTCCAACCTCACGAACAGAGTCGAGAATTGCTTGGGATTTTGTTTTTCCAGTTCGTGGTATCATAGCAAGATGTCGGGCGTTGTTCTCGACCATTACGATAGAATCATCAACGAGGATACCCAGTGAGAGAATGAGAGCAAAGAGAGTTATCCTATTGATATCGAGACCGAGTACGATAGCAACAATAAAGACAATTCCAAGTACCATAGGAATACAGAATGCAGCATTGATAGCATCGCGCACACCGAGAAATATAATGAGAATAACCAGAACTATAGCAATCGAGACAAAGAGGTGGAGCATGAGTTCATTGGTTGCATGTTTTGCAGTTTCTCACTCATCTTGGATAGTTATAATCGATATATTCTTTGGAAGTGTTTTCTTTATTTCTTCTACTGCCTCATGGACTTTTTCTACAACAAGAACAGAGTTTGTTCATTTGAGTTTTGCAACACCGAGAAAAACAGCATCCTGTCGTCAATGCGTATCCGCAAAATGGTAATACTTTGTGATATCTCTTGGTCCTGATGATAGAGTTGCTATATCCTGAAGGTATACTTTGTTTTCTCTGTTTGAAATAATCGGAAAGTTCCTGAGTTCATCCAGCGTATCAGTATTATTTTCGAGATAGAGTGCATATCGTGTACTTCCATCAGAAAGCTCACCCATCATGTAATGTCCAAAACTTTCCTTGAGTTTCCCGACAACTGTAGGAATATCGAGTCAAAAGTCTTCAATTCTCTCAGGAACAAGTTCGATAGATATATCATTTGAATACCCTCCAACAATATCAATAACTGTTGTTCCCTGAACTGTTTTTATCTTTTCGCGCAGATTCTTTGCTATATTTTGGAGATATTGTCCTTGTTCCTTTTCGCTCAGATGAGAGTGAGATGTTCATGAAAAAGTAATAGCATAAGTAATCTGGGGGAGATCCTCAGGATCTATGGATCGAATCCGAACATCTTCTATATTATATGGTCTCAAATCATAGGTTGAATACATTTTATCATAGAGACGTGTCTTTGCATCATCAGCGTTGACTCATACCTGAAATGCAACCATTACACTTACATATCCGTCAGTTGCATATCCATACACTGTATCAACTCACACGAGCTCGTGAACCTTATTTTCTATGGATTTAATAACATATTCATGTCATTCTCATGCTGTATAACCATATGCAGGTATCTCTATGAGAAAAGCAGGAGCAACAATAGATGGATTATATTGTTTCGGGAGAAGTATATAGGAGAGAAGTCCAAATACGGAAATAATCAATATAAAAATCCATGTGATTTTTGAATTTTCTAGAAAAAAACGAGTAAACTTTTCAATCATTGAATATATTATGAAAATATAATATTTATATATGAGATATTATAAAATCATAATATAATGTCAAAAGATTTTATAACATTCTGCAAGTGTTTTTTGTTTTTCCTTTTGCGAAAAGGGAATTAAACCGATACAATCGGGAGTATATTTATTCATATCCTTATTTTCCTGTGAAACTTTTTAATATTACCGATATTTTCAACAATATCATCACCATGAGCCCTGAAACGCTCGAGGCGTTTCATGATGAACTCAGAGAAAGCTACAAAAAACTCCGAAAGGATCTCGATGTTGATAACCTCAGAGTTTTGCGTAACAGAATGCAAACTATCGTCGATGGAAATATAAAGAAACTTGGACATAAAGGACGACATAAGATACGAAAAATAGAAATCCTCATCACAGAAATTGATGAATCAATTTCTGAAATCGAACAAGCACAAAAAGAGGCAATAAAACTCGTAAATCTCGAGAAGAAGTTTGATAAAAAATATAAAAATATAAAAAAACTCGAGAAGAATAAACAAAAAACTCACGCACTCGTTGCAATGAAAAAGTCAGAAATCGACTATGAACGAGAGATGCTCATGCTCCAACAAGAGCTCGTAAAGCTTCAAAGATATATCCAAGAATCAGGAAAAAAAGTTCTTATCATTTTCGAATGACGAGATGCAGCAGGGAAATGAGGAAATATCAAACGATTCATGGAGAATCTCAACCCACGATACTCAAAAGTTGTAGCCCTCATGAAGCCAACTGATATTGAGAAAGGACAATGGTACTTTCAGAGATATATCGCTCACCTTCCAAATGCTGGAGAAATAGTATTCTTTGATAGAAGTTGGTACAATCGAGCAGGAGTAGAACCAGTTATGGGTTTTGTTGGAAAACGAGATTATGAAAAGTTTATGGAAGATGTTCCTTCATTTGAAAAACTCCTCACACGGTCAGGTATAAAGATTATAAAATTCTACTTCTCTGTATCAAAATCTGTTCAAGCAGCGCGATTTCTCGAACGAAGAACCAATCCACTCAAGCAGTACAAACTCTCTCCAGTTGATCAATTTTCACAAAAACTCTGGGATAGATATACTATTGCAGAATACGAGAACTTCACTCATACCCATACAGAATACGCACCATGGACTGTCATCAATAGTGACGACAAAGAAGCATCTCGTGTAAATGCAATTAAATATGTACTCGGTCAATTTGACTATCCTGATAAGCTCGAGGGACTTCATCTAGAAATCGACAGCGATATTGTTCATACAGGAAAAGAAAAGGCACGAATGCTCGAAAAAGAAATCGATAAAAATAAGAGCTTATTTGATTAGATTTGTTATACTTTTCCCAACTACATACCCACTCGACCAACATATCTGGAGACTAAATCCTCCTGTATATCCATCCACATTCAAAATCTCTCCTGCGAAGTAGAGATTTTTTTGAATACGAGATTCCATTGTTTCAGGATCTATTTCATCTGTAGAAACTCCACCAGCAGTAACAAACTCATCTCATGGTCGCCTCTCTATGAGAATAAGTGGAATACCATTTCCAAGAAAGTGTGATATCTTTTCACGATCAGCACGGGAGATAGACGATACAAATGTCGTTGAAATATGAGAAAAAAACTCTCCTATAAAAGCATCCACGAAACGCCGTGGAAGTTTCTCGGATATAATACTCGTGATGAGTTTCTTTGGGTGTTTCTGAAATTCACCTCTCAGAAAAGTTTCCCAATCTTGAAAATACATCGATGCAATCGGCGCCAGAGAGATGCTTTTTGGAGTACTTTTGTCTATTTTTTCCCAAGCAACACTTGATGAAAACATAAATGTGAGTGGTCCCGAGATACCAAAGTGTGTAAGGAGAATCAGTCATTTGAGATGCTCTATTCTCGCAGATTCAAATGCAAGTCCAGAGAGTTCATGGAGCCATTTTTCTCATGTCAAAAAACTCGAAAGAGAAGGTCAAAGCGTAGTAACAGTATGTCCGAGATTTTTCGCAAAAGCATAGCCATCACCCGTAGAACCTGTATGGCTATAGGCATTTCCTCCACTTGCGAGGACGAGAATATCAAAAGAATAAGAATCTTTTAGTGTTTTGAGAACAAATTGTTCCCCATCCTTTGATATATCCGTAACTCATTCTCCATAATGGAGAGATATCCTATCGCGATATTTTGCAAAAATATTCTCAAATACTTCTAAAACCTCACTTGCATCATCAGAAACAGGGAATACTCGATTATCTCCCTCGGTTTTGAGTTTGAGTCCATGTGCTTCGAACCATTCATAGCATTTTTTTGGTCAAAATTTTCCGATTGCCTTTTTTATAAAGTTCCACCCTCGAGTATACTTTGTCTCGAGTATTTTTTTAGAGTCAATTCCTGTAGTTACATTACACCTGCCGCCTCATGAGAGGAGAAGTTTTTTTCCTGGACTCGGATTTTTTTCAAATATATCAATATGAAAATCTGCATGAGAATGAGACTCGAGTAATGTCGCAAGAGTCATAAGTCACGCAGGTCAAGCTCAGATGATAACAATAGTTTTCACGAATTCATCATATAAAAAACTTCCATTTTTGGAAGTTTTTTATATTTATCATCGTACCCTCATTGCCTCGAGTATTCTCTTCATGGCAACGATATATGCACCTGTTCGGAGCATAACATTATGTTCACGGGCAGATCGGAGAACTCCGTCGAGGGCTGTCTCCATCTTCAACTTCAGTTTTTCTTGGACTTCGGCACGCGACCAATAGTAGTTCATATTGTTTTGTACTTGTTCGAAGTAAGAAACTGTTACTCCTCCAGCATTGGCGAGAATATCTGGAATAACATGGATTCATCGGTCAAATAAGATTGTATCAGCAAGGGGCGTTACAGGCCCATTTGCGAGTTCGAGTATGAGATGAGCTCGGATATTTTTTGCATTTTCCTCCGTAATCTGATTCTCGAGGGCCGCTGGAATGAGAATATCACATTCGAGTTCGAGGAGTTCAGTATTTGTTATCTTTTTTCCTCAAACATATTCTGTGAGAGATTTTTTTTCTTTTTTGAGCATGAGAATCTGCTCTACATCCAAGCCGTTTTCATCATAGAGAGCCGTTTTTGAATCACTTGTTCCGATGAGGAGAGCGCCTGCTTTGTGAATGAGTTCTATCATATTGAGTCCAGCATTCCCAGCACCTTGGATAATGAGAGATTTTCCTTTGAGTGTCGAGTCGTATTCTCACAGATATTTTTCGAGAACATAAAATCCACCCTGAGCAGTAGCAGTATCACGACCGAGAGATCCACCGATAGAAAGTGGCTTTCCAGTGAATGTCCCCGGAGACCAGTGTCCGACAAGTTTAGAGTATTCATCGACCATCCATGACATAATCTCACCGTTCGTATTCACATCTGGAGCAGGAACATCATCGAGTGGTCCGATATATTTATAGAGTTTTTGTACCCATCCGCGAGAAAGTCTCTCGAGTTCTCCTTTTGAGAGGGTTTTTGGATCGACGATGATTCCTCATTTTCCACCACCGAGTGGGAGATCGAGAGTTGCTGTTTTTATGCTCATCCATGCAGAGAGTGCCATAACCTCATCGCGAGTTACATCTTGGTGATAACGAATACCCCCCTTATATGGTCCACGAGCACTATTGTGCTGGCTTCGATATCCAGTAAAAACACGACTAGAACCATCATCCATAACAACAGGAATTGCAACTTCTATTACTCTATCAGGAGAGAGGAGCACCTCGAATTCATGAGCATATTCTCCTCTCAGGTGTTCATAGGCTGTACGCATCTGTGTACGAGCAGATTCAAATGGGTTTGTATGAGTCATAAAATATAAAGTTAATTTCTTCTCTAAGAAATATAGTGTAACTATATACTTTCTTTATGAGAATAGTTCTCATTATAGACGATAGAAAGAAAAAGCAAGAAGATTTTTGAAAAAAGAAAATACTCGATACTATACGAATATGGAAAATATCATTCTCGTCGATACAGATGACCGACAAATAGGGATAGGAGAAAAAATGGAAGTCCATGAACAAGGACTTCTTCATAGAGCTTTTTCGATTTTTATATTCGACTCCCTCTGAAGAGTTTTACTCCAAAGAAGAGCCCTAGAAAAATACCACTCATGATGACTTTGGACAAATACCTGTTGTTCTCATCCGAGAGATGGGGAATCTCTCGAAGGTGCGATTCACAGGCGTCTCATGGAAGAAATGGGATTTGATACTGAACTCACAAAAAAAACCGAACTCATCTATCATGCCGTTCTCGATAAATGACTCACTGAGCATGAATACCTTCATGTATATAAAGGGTATTTTTCCTATAATCCGAACCCAAATCCAGAAGAAGTCATGGAGTGGAAGTGGATATATCCAGATGAACTTTTACGAGACATACAGTCTCATCCCATGAACTACACAGAATGGTTTAAAATTATTCTCTGAGAACACTTTAGAGAGATATTTTAGAAAATCCTATTTTTATCCATTTGTCATGTCTTTCCGAGGGGGGAGACTTGTTTTTTTATGAAAAATAGGGTAGTCTAAACTGAGATTATTTTCTTACACCCACTCCTATGGAAAAAAGGCTCGCTCATAAAATCGCTGTTATCACTGGTGGCTCAAAGTGAATCGGTCGTGCAACTGCCCTCAGATTTGCCCAAGAAGGCGCAAATATAGTCATCACTGCAAGTCGCGATACAGAAGAAACAGAAAAAACCCTCGCAAAGATCCGTGAATACGGTGTCAAAGCAAGTGCATACCCTTGCGATATATCGAGTGAGGACTCTGTTCGTGCATTTTTTGAACTCGTAAAAAAAGACTATCAAACGATGCATATACTCGCACACTGTGCCGGCATATCTCCAAATACTCCTCTCGACGACCAAAGTGCCTCCGAGTGGACGCGTGTCCTCTCGACGAACCTCATCGGGACATTTCTCGTGACAAAATATGCTGGAATACTCATGAGAGAAAATCAAACCCCTGGTTCGATGATTCTCATATCTTCGTCAAATGCTATCAATAGCTTTGATCCTATCTCCGCACACTACGACGCATCGAAGGCATGAGTCGTCATCCTCACAAGAGACCTCGCGAAGGAACTCGCACAGTATGATATCCGAGTCAATACAATTGCTCCGGGATGGATAGATACCTCGATGAATGATACTCTTCCCGATGATATGCGAAAAAATGAAACAGAAAGAATCTATATGAAACGGTGGGGAAAGCCAGAGGAGATAGCATCAGTCATGGCATTTCTCGCATCAGATGATGCATCCTATATGACTGGATCATGTATGATGGTGGATGGAGGGTACGGATAAAATAGAGAAAAAACCTGAAGACAAATTCCTCAAAAAATGAGGAATTTTTTATTTTGTAACAGGGATTTAATAAAGTTTTAATGATTGTGTATATAGTGGTTTTATATTTGAAAAAAGTAAAGTTTCTATAGAATTAGAAAAATTCGTATGCAACAAATTATCGAAAAATATCTTCGAGAGATGCAAAATACTCTCGCATCAGGTCAAGCTACAGAGCATAGTTATAGACCAGCACTCAAAACTCTTTTTGAATCACTTTTTAAGTATGAAGTAACAAATGAACCAAAAAGAAGTGAACACGGTGCGCCTGATTTTATATTTCGAGATGGGTTTATTCCAGTAGCATGGTGAGAACATAAAGATATACCAGTATCTCTAGATAAGATAGAAAAATGAGAACAACTCACTCGTTACTATGGGTATTCAAAATTATTTTTAACAAATGGTCTTGAATTTCGGTTTTATAAGAATGGATATCGATATGGTGAGCCTATAATTTTAGCAAAAAGAGAAGGAGCTAGTATTATTCCACAAAATGAAAATTTTGATCTTTTTGTTCGAACATTTACGGATTTTATAAAAAATGATCGTGGAGAGAATATTCGCTCAGCACCACATCTCGCAAAAATCATGTGAGGTCGCGGTCGTCGTATCAGAGATACTGTGCTTACGATGCTTAAAATCGCAGAATCCGACAATACAAAATTTACAAACCTTTCTCGTATCAAATCCACTTTTCAGAATCTCCTCATTCACGATCTCGATGATGCAAAATTTGCAGATATATATGCACAAACTCTCATATATTGACTCTTTGTTGCTCGTTATCATGATGAAACTGCAGAGACATTTTCTCGTTGAGAGGCTCGTGATCTCCTCGCAGTAACAAACCCTCTCCTTCGAGATTTTTTCGATCATGTAACGGGAACAGGATTTGAGCTAGCTCTTGCACATATCGTCGATGAGATGTGTGAAATATTTCAGAATACGAATATCACTCACATGATGCATGGAATATACCAGAAGCAGGATATTTCTACCCATGATCCAGTTATTCACTTTTATGAAGATTTCCTTTCAGAGTATGACCCAGCTCTCCGTATGGAAAGATGAGTATTTTATACTCCTGCTCCAGTTGTTCGATTTATTGTGCGTGCTGTAGATGATGTTCTTGTCAGGCATTTTGGACTCATAGATGGTCTCGCTGATACTTCGAAGACAAGTATAAAACAAATCCATAAAACGCACCTCTCTGGACGAAAGTCCTATGCAAAAGCAAAAGAGATTCATCGAGTTCAGATACTTGATCCTGCGACTGGAACTGGTACATTTTTGAATGAAATTATCCATCATATACATGCAAAGATGAATATGAATACTTCGATGTGGTCTGATTATGTCGATAATGATCTCCTTCCACGACTTCATGGATTTGAGCTCATGATGGCGAGTTATACTATCGCTCATATGAAACTCGGTCTCACCCTCGCAGAAACTGGGGCAAAAAATCTAAAAAATCCCTTCCAGATATATCTCACAAACTCACTCGAAGAACCAAAAACAGATGCAGATATTCAGCAAAATATTTTCAATATCGGACTCATGCACTCGATTACTGAAGAGGCAATCCGAGCTGATGAAGTGAAGCGAGATAAACCTGTGATGATCGTCGTCGGAAATCCTCCATATAGTGGAATATCGACGAATAAATGAGAGTGGATTACCACAAAAATAGAAGACTATAAATATATTGATGGTGAACACTTTGGCGAGAGAAAACACTGGCTCGGCGATGATTATGTGAAGTTTTTCCGCCTCAGTGAATCTCTCATAGAAAAAAATGGAGAATGAGTTCTTGCATTTATTTCAAATCATGGATACCTCGACAATGTTACTTTTCGGGGTATGCGATGGCATCTTTTACAGACCTTCGATTATATCTATATCATCGACCTCCACGGAAATAGCACAAAAAATGAATGAGATGACAATGTTTTCGATATAAAGACCGGAACAGCGATATTCGTAGGAGTAAAAAATGGTAAAAAGAAGAAGTGAACGAATGCAAAAGTCTATCATATCGACCAGTATGGGAAAAGAAACGATAAATATCACTGGCTAGAAGAAAATACACTTGCAACAGCAAAAGAAATTTCTCCTGTCGCTCCAGCATATTTCTTTGTTCCAAAAGATTTGTCACTCGATAATGAATATCGAAATGGATTCTGAGTTAATGAAGTATTTCCGATAAATGTTACAGGCATAGTTACTGCAATAGATAAACTCGCTATTCATTTTACACCAAAAGAAGCGGAAGAGCTAACCCAAAAGATTCTAAACTCTTCTAATCCGTATGAAGAATTTGGAATTAAAGACCAGAGAAAACACAAGAAGGAGCTTCGTATTGAAGAACTTCGTGAGGCATTTGAAAAACCTGTAACAGAAATTGCCTATCGACCATTTGATATTCAGTATATGTACTATACGAAGAAGACCGAGTGTTGGATTAATTCACCAAGATATGAAATAATGAAACATATCTTGAAGCAAGATAATATAAGCCTTCTTGTAGGTCGTCAATGACAGGTAACTTGAGATAATCAATGGAATCTAGTTTCAATCAGTAGTAGAATTACAGACTTTAATAATTTCTATAGATGAGGAGCACTACAATTTCCTCTCTATCTCTACTCTGAGAATGAAAATATCGAATGAGCGAAAAAGACTCCAAATCTCGATCCAGTCATCTGGAACAAGATAAATGAATCTATATGAAATACTGCACCAGAGGAAATTCTCGATTATATCTACGCTGTACTCCATGCACCGAAATATCGAGAGAAATATAGTGAATTTCTTAAATCAGAGTTCCCTCGAATTCCATATCCAACTTCACGAGATAATTTTGATAGACTTGTACAGCTCGGCACCGAACTCCGGTCCCTTCATCTCATGGACTCACCACTTCTTGCGGAGAGTACCGTGAGATTTGAAGGGGAAGGGGATAATATCGTAGAAAAAATCATCTATAGTGATGAACGAGTATATATAAATAAAAATCAATACTTTACACATATTCCTCGTTCCGTATGGGAATTTTTCATAGGCTGATATCAACCGGCTCAAAAATGGCTCAAAGATAGAAAGTGACGCAAGATTGGCTGGGAAGATGCTCGACACTACTCTAAAATAGTAAAGGCACTTATCGAGACGAGTAGGGTGATGGAGGAAGTGGATGGAGTTTGAGAAGTTTAAATTTATAAAATTTTCAAATATGAGTAATATCTACTCTTTTCGACTATCAATGAAATGACAGCAAATAGAATCTGCCGTGGATGCAATAGATGTGTGAAATAGTATAATTGCAATAACATTAATAATTCAAGAAATAGCTAAGCAAAATTTATGAAAAGATTCAGCTGAAAAACTCAATATACAAGTTTGTTGATTTAAGAAGGGTTCACTCACTAGCCTATTTCAATTATTTTTAGAGAACTGATGATGAACGGCAATTTCTTTATTGCCAATGCTTGGTGTTGATTCAATGAAATGATTAGTAGAGTGATTAGTATCGTATTTTGAGTTAAAAAAACATTTAAAAGGAAATGCACCAAAAGAGATTATTCCAAATATGAATTGAGAAGTAAATATCATAAATGCTGAATGAAACTCAATTATAGTTAATAAAAATACTTATAATATTTCATTTAACCCTTCGGTATCATGACAAGCGGAAAGACTTATAGCCCCTCTTCTGAAAGAATGATGACCAGTAGAAGAAATTGCTTTGTTGGAATGAATAGATAGTAATAATAATGACATTATTTCCAGTGTTAAAAGAGATGAGGCTATCTATTTTGAAGATAATAGTGAATTACAGGAGATACAAATGACACTATCTGGAGTTATTACAAAAATAGATATGAAAGCGCTAACTTGATATCTAACTCTATGAGATAATAGACCGCGTGTATCTTTGATTTTTCCAAGAGATATTTCTAATGATCAAGTTCAACTTATACATAAATCTAGCATGAATAGACTATCTGTTTATGTAAAATGAAAGGCATATTCAACCTATCAATGAGTTGTTAAAAAAATAGCTGTTTTAACAGTTATGGAATATCAAGAACTACTTAAGTTTGATGAAAATAATAACAACTAAAAATAGGCTTGCGCCTATTTTTAGTTTATCCACGAGGTGGATATGGGTCATTTCCGAAAGAATTTCTTTCTCTGATTCGTCCATTTCTTCACTGTATGAAGAGTTCTACTCACTGGTTTCTTGCTACCGAAGTTCCAGCCTTGGTAGCTTGTTTCTGAGTACCGAACTCTTTTGTGAGACGATTAGATCATTCTTTCCGAAGTCACCATCCGTTTTGAGTAGGTACAACCCACTGATTGGATTTAGCCATAGAAGTTATGGGTTAAGGAAATAAAGATTTGATTTCTTAAGCACTTTGAATAACATATTTTCGTCTAGCGGACCGAATATTCGTATTCGTAAGTGGCTTATAGAGAAATCTATATGAGCCATTTTTTTGTTAACGAACTCACACACAAGATATAGTATCTGTTTTAGAAAAAAAGCAAGGGTATTTTTTACATTAAAAAACTATTTCTCTCTATTAGAGAGTTCATATATGAACAAAATCATAGACTTATAGAATAAATGAAAAGAAATTGCATTATACAAAATAAAATATATAATGATTTTGCACAAATCACGCATGACTGAAAATTCTCTTCATTTTTTCTCTTTTTCTCTCCATTTTTTCAAACTTTTTTTCTCCTTTTTATAGTGATTATGCTTATCAATCTCCGTTCTCTTCGTGAATCAAGATGATTCACACAAGATGAGATGTCTATTTTTCTCGGTATCTCACGCCCTACATATGTCCGTATCGAGGCAGGTCGTACCGACCTCACTCTCTCTCAGGCTCAAAAAATCGCCGAAAAGTTCCAAGTTTCTCTGAATGATTTAGCGAGTGATACTTTTGTTTGAGGACAAACTATCGACAAAGAAAAATATAAACAAATCCTCACGAATTGTATACACTATGGAGCAAGCGAAGACGGGAAAATCCCAAAAACAAAACTCGCAAAACTCGTATATCTCGTAGACTTCGGATGGTACTATGAGTATATGGAATCCATGACACAAGGTATAAAATACAGACGCATAGCCCAATGACCTGTACCTGATGTATTCTTTAGTATGATTGATGAACTCCAAGATGAATCGACTATTCATCTCGAACTTAAATGATCTGCCCAACTTCTGGAAAATATAGAATGACCATCTACGAGCAAATTGAATAGAGAGGAGGTGGATTTTATAGAAAAAGTTTGTGTTGCCTGGAAATGAAAAAATACGAAAGAAATCGTGGACTTTACACATGAGCAACTTCCATGGAAGATATGCTATCCTGATGAAGAAATCCCATTTGTACTCATAACTCAAGAAGACCCTGACAATGTCTATCAACCAAAAATATAAAGTCTACATCCGAGAATATGCTGATCGACACTATATAAAAGTCTTTAGTAAGAAATATTGACGCCACTGGGATGTTACTCTTGAAGCAATATTAGCATCACTTGAGCATGTGAATACCTTTCTTTGTACATCAAAAGCAGAAAAAATTATATCATGTCATGAGGAAGATAAACATTTACTGAAATGTGAGTTTCGTGTAGTCTGAAGTACTGATTCCGCACATGCATCAGGAAATAGATATATTGTATTTCTCGATGAAGCATCTCATGAATGTCATATTCTTCTCGTGTATTCGAAATGAGACTACAGTGGACAAGAGACAACTTGGTGGAAACAACAAATAAAAGAAAATTATACAGATATGAGAGAGTTATTTTCTAGTTTGTAAATCCGTTGACATCTTTTTTTGAAACGCAACGATTTTACCCATTTTGTTGACATCTTTTCTCAAAAATCAACAAAAACATCATTTTCGTTACATTTATAAAATCCCCTCCATTCTGGAAGGGGATTTTTCTAAAACCCACTCTGTAACTCAAGCATCTTTGCATACACTCATCTTGCCTCAGAGAGGGAAGTATGTGTTCATCGTTCAACAACCTTTCATCACTCTATCACGATGATATCATCTGCTTTCTTCACGGTCTGAAGTCTATGAGCGACTATGATAACTGTCCTTCATTCAAAGAGAGTGCCCAGAGCTTCAGTAATCTTTTCTTCTGAGAAACTATCGAGTGCAGAGGTTGGCTCATCGAGGAGTATTATCTCAGGATTTTTCAGAAATATCTTTGCGATAGCGAGTCTCTGTTTTTGTCCACCAGAGAGTCTCACTCATCGTTCTCCGATTTCTGTATCCATTCACTTCTCGAGTTCAAAGACAAAGTCACATTGAGCGAGTTTGAGTGCAGAGATAAGTATTTCTTCGGTACTTTCTCGTGTAGCATTTTCACTTTTATGATTTATTGCAGAGAGCAGATTCTCACGAATCGTTGCATCAAATACTCATGGTTCTTGTGTGAGGTAACCTATGTGAGGGTAGTAAGTTTTTAATGCTGTTTCAGAGAGGATATTTCCCATGACAGATATATTTCCAGATTCTGGATGGAGGTATCCTGCTATGAGCTTCATGAGTGTCGTCTTTCCTCCTCCTGAGGCTCAGACAAGTGCTGTTTTCTTTCCATGGGAAAGAGTAAGGGAGAAATCTGAAAAAACAGAACTATTTTCCGTATAGGAATAGGAGATATTTTTGATAAGGATACTTTGTTTTTGAGGAGCGAATACTTTTCATTCATGATATCCATGAATGACAGGTCCATTATCGATTACATCCCACATATTTTCTATGGTCGAAAATTCTTTGGTAAAATTTTTATAAATTTCTACAGAATCAAGAAGAAAAGTCTCGAACATGAGAAGTATCGTCATCGCTAGAGTAAAATCTGTCAAACTGAGCCCACCAGAAAAGACGTTATATCCGATAAAATAAAGTACTCCTATACGAGCAAGTGCGAGAGTAAAACGAGGAATATTGAAAATAAAAAATACAGAATGTGCTACTTTTGTATCAGCATCCTCGATAGCATCATGGATACTTCTGAGTTCCTGAGCACGGATATCTGAATGGTTATTCTGGAGAATTTCCATCTTGGACATAATAATTTGCACGAGTTTTCTGGTATACTCGTTGCGTGCATCTGTACGGATTTTTCTAGCATCTCTCGCAAATCCATCCACCCATCAGACAAGTATATGTATCAAGAATATAACAACGATAAATACTCATCCAAAAGTTTAATTCATCGAAAAAAGAATATACATCGTGACGATAAAAACAACAATAGTTCGAGTAAAATCTCGTATCATAAATGAAAGGTGTTCGTTCCATCGTTTGATTCCATTTTGCATTATGGAGACGAGTTTTCCTGTACCAAGAGATTCAATATAGTTTGTATCAAGGTACATAAGTTTACGAACATATGTATCAGAAATATACTTTTCTGTTATGTAATAAAGTTTTGGCCATTCCCATTTTCTCCCCAGATAATTCACGATAAAATATACAATGATAAATCCTATAAACTCATATACATACTGCGTATAAAGATATTCACTTTTTAGAGATATTGCCTCCATAGTATTTTTTAGAAGTATAACAACGGCAATACTATAAAATGCCCAGAAACAAAACTTTGCAAGAGCTAGAAAAAGATAAAGTTTACTCTGAAGAAGTGGAGAGAGAAATTTTTTTGTTTTTTGAAAAAAAGTCATATGGAAAAATAAAAATTTCCTAAAAATATTTAAGAAGTTTTTTGTATTAATATGGCAGTCCCACTTGGATTCGAACCAAGGTCAACGGCTTTGGAGACCGCTACACTAACCACTGTGCTATGGGACTAGAGAGGAAGTATGTCTCCATACTTCCGAGTGTATTAGATGCTATAGCGGTAAAATGCAACGAGCGAATCATTTCCGATAAAATCAGCAACCTTTTGATCAGGATTTACAACAAATGGCTGAGTAAGAAGTGCGTTTTCTTCACGGAATTTTGTCATCTTTCCTTCGATAATCTTTGAGAGAATCTCTTCTGGTTTTCCAGCATTTTTCGGATCTTCTTTCATGATAGCGAGTTGGATTTCCTTTTCCTTTGCTACTATATCATCAGCGATATCAGTAGGAGAGAGAACTTGTGGATTTGCAGCTACAACATGCATAGCAACTTGTTTGAGCTTATCAGCATCAACACCTGCCTTCGCAACAACTACACTCGCATTTTTAAAGTTTGAGTGAACATAGTTTGCGATAACCGCACCTTCGATTTTTGTAAGTGCACGAATCTGCATATTTTCACCTACTTTGAGTGTATATTCGCTTGCTTTAAGCTCTTCAGCCTTTGCGATTGCTGACTCATCTGATGACTCAGACTTACGGATATCGATAAAGTGTCCGAGCATAGCATCAAATGTTTCATTTCGAGCAACAAAGTCAGTTTCACATGATACAACTGCAACATATGCTGTAGTTCCATCAACAACGATTTTAACCTTTCCTTCACTTGTTTCATTTCCAGCTCGCTTTGCTGCTTTCGCGAGACCCTTCTTGCGAAGAATATCGATTGCAGCTTCCATATCACCATTTGTTTCAACGAGTGCATTCTTACAGTCAGACATACCAACACCCGTTCTTTCACGGAGCTCTTTTATCATCTGTGGAGTTACCATAATAGAGAAAATTAATTAATATAACGAATTATTTTGCAGAAAAGAATCAGTTAAGTCCTATTTTTGCAAGTATCATATCCATATTTGGAGCAATTCATGGAATTTCAAACTTATTTCCGAGATATGCCTGATAGAGAGACCAGAGTCATATGAGAAATACGATAAAACCAATGAGAGCACCAAGAAATGGAAGAAAATGAGAAACAATCATTATTACAAAAAGAAAAAATGATTGCTTTGCATGAAACTGAGTAAACTCAGTTCTCACATTCATCACATAGGGAATCACAAAGAAAACATATGCGAGAGCTCATGCGATGCGTTCTTGACTCGAAAGCATAGAGTTTAGTTTTAGATTATTCAGCTACTCCTTCTTCTTTTTTTGCTTTTGGACCTTTTGGTGCGAGACGAGCAGTAGTTCCGAGAGGTTTTTTATCTTCAGCCTTTCGTGCCTTGATGCTTGACTTGAGTTCACCGAGAATATAAGCAAGAGCCTTGATAGAGTTTACATTACAAGGAACAAAATATGTCGTCTTGTCGATGTCACCAGTAGAACCGAGGAGAGAGATAGTAGGAAGTCCGAGAACTGCTGCTTCTGTGAGAGCAAGGTCTTCGTAGTGACCATCTACTACCACGAGAAGATCTGGAGTTCGTTTCATATCCTTTACTCCAGCGTATGCTGTTTTAAGTTTCTCGAGTTCCTTCATCTTTACTGATTTTTCTTTCTTTGTAAGACCATCGAGCATTCCATTTGCAAGAGATGTTTCGAGTTCATTGTAGTAACCGATTCGTTTTTTGATTGTCGAAAAGTTTGTAAGAAGTCCTGGAACCCACTTAGAGTTAACATAGTAGTGACCAGTACTTACTGCAAATGCTTCTACGAGATCCTTTGTTTGAACTTTTGTTCCAACAAAAAGGATAGTTTTTCCACGAGAAGAATAGTCTTCGAGGATAGCCTTTGCTTCTTCGAGCTTTGTAGCTGTTTTATAGAGATCAAATACATGTACACCATTTTGTACACCATAGATATAATCTCGCATTTTTGGAGACCAATATTCACGCTTATGTCCGATATGGACCGCGTTTTCGAGCATGCTCTTTACGAGAGTAGCTGTAGACATAGAAAAAAATAAGTAAAAAAATAATCCTTACCGAGAGATTTTTTCGTATTTCGTATATTTTAGGATAGGTTATCCAAAACAGGAAGAAATACTATTTTACAAAAAATACTCCCGAACTTTCATCTCATTTTCCGAGAAGAAGTCGCGAGTATTATAGAGAAAAATAAGAAAAATCAAGAGAATTTATACACATACTATGTCATAACTTTTTTCATATCATGACGGGTACACTGCGGAAAAAGAATTAGTCATGCCTTATGTTTAAAAAATATCTGAAATAACTCAATAAGATGTTGGTTCTGAATAGTAAGTTGTTCTTGTTCTGATAACTTTTTTCATTCCTTCTCGAGTGTATCGAGTTCAGAATACTGCCGATTCAAAGCGCTAAGACCATCTCTAGAAACAGGTTCCTTAGCATCAATCTCTCTAATAATAGCCTCCATCCCGTAAAGTGTTGTGATTCTTTGTCATGGTGACCAGTCTTGACTTAGAACAAAATTACGAATTTGATCATCAGTTACTGTATCTGATAAAATATTTTCACAATTAATTCCAGTAGAATACCTGACTCATTCAATCTGTTGAGAAGAATGGGGAGTACAAGAAGCAACAGAAAGAGCAGTGAGTATCGAGAAGAATGTATTTTTCATAATACTTATTGTTTGAGCTTCTGAATGAATTCCTCATGCATTCTTTGTTGAAGCGCAATTCAAAGAGCAACTACCTCAGGAGAATTATCATAACCTAAAACTCATCTATTTCTTTCATCATCAAATGGAAATGGATCCATTGCTTCAATTTGGAAAGCTTCCATAAAAAAACTTTTAAAAAAACCTAAACAAAAAACATTATTTCGAAATAATGTTTTTTGTCAATATATTTTGTAACAAATGTTACTATTCTTTCGTAAAAGAGAATCTCTGGAAAAGAAGTGGAATAATTCCCAGAATTATACCTCAAAGACCAATAATATTTGTCATTCTATCAGCATCGAGTATAGAATATCCGAGAACAAAAAGGAGAAAAAGTGCAGAAAGTAGAGGCCACCAAACCTGCGTGAGAGAAGCTCGAAAATCTTTTTTTATACTCTGACGAAAACACCATACGGAAGCAAATCCCGTGAGCGCGAGATAAAAACAGATTTGATACCCCATAGCAGATATGGAAGTTTGGAGGATTTCATTTACACTTGGAAGATAAGACGAACCGAGAAGAAAAATCGTACCAACAAGCCATATAATACCAACAGCAATATATGGAGTCTGCCATGAAGTATGAAGTCTTGAAAGTTTTGCAGGAAGGGCGCCAGTACGACTCTTTGCAAAGAGCATCCGAGTAAACTGAATAATCTGTGTTTCAATAGTTCCTATAGTCGAGAGGAGTACAGCAATAATAGCAATATATCCGAGTTCTTTTCAGAGAAGTTTTTCTGTTAAAGCAAAGATGACATTTGTATTATAGTGAGCAATATCTTGTTCAGAGAGCCCGAGAAGAATAAGAATAACGAAAATAACGAAAAAGAGGATAAGAAAAATCATCGTCCAAAACGTCGCCTTTCCAGGAGTGTTACTTGGATCTTTTGTTTCTTCGGCGAGATTCATAGCCACATCCCATCCATAATAAAAGAATACGGAAACAAGAGCACCTTGTATAAAAGTCTCAAGTGAGAGAGAAAATGGATTGAGCCAATTTAGAGAAAATGAATGAACTGGGTTATTCCCAAAATGATAAAAACCAAGTCCGATAACAAGGAGGAGAATAACGGCTTCAATAAGAGTAAGTACAACCTGTGCATAACTCGTGAGCTTGATTCATTTTACAACAACAAGAGAAACAAGGGTAAGAAGGGTTATAGCAATCCCTGTTACCCAATCTACATTATTCACAAGTTCTGGCGCAAGTACGAGAAGGATTGCATTTGCAGCAGGAACAGTCGCTGAAACCATAAATATACAACAGAGAAAAAGAAGTGCCCACCCAGCAAAAAATCCTGCAGTTTTTCCAAAGATACGAGAAACCCATGCAAATGAAGTTCCTGCATTATGTTCGAGTTTATTCAGATGGATAAATGCCCAAGCAATCCCAAACATGATAAGTCCCGATACGAGGATACTCGCAGGAGAAAAGACTCATGCTATACCGATAATAGTAAATGCTGTTGCCTCTATAGAGAATGCTGGGGCAGTTCCGGCAATTCCCATAATAAGAGATTCGACTGTCCCAAGAGAGTTTTTACGAAGTTCTGTAGACATAAGAAAAAAATATAAAAAAACCACCGCAAAAAATGCAGTGGATGAAAATCTAGAATAGCAAGAAGAAGTATCGATAATATTTCTGCATACGACATGGTGGAGAGAGAAATACTCTTGGCACTATAAAGATTCTGGAAAAATGGCAAGAAAAAATACTTGCAAAAGTTCCAATATATTTTAAAAAACTTGACTAAAGATTCTTTCTCTCTAAAATCACTATTGCTAGCAAATTGCCTAGTATAACCAATAGGAGTCTTTCATGAAGTTGAAACTTTTCCTCTTCAAACTCGCTTTTGTTGCAATGATGATGTCATTGCAATTGAAAATTCTTCAATGGCGCGTAGCTTGGAAAAAACAACCAAGCATTCTTGATGGCACGGAACTTTTTGGTCTCGTTGCCATGATGATGACTCTGGTTGCAGGTTGCATCATTGCGGCGATTGTGGTCATCAATCCATCTAATTGGACACCAATGTTGGATCTGATTGGTGGCATGACATTTGTCGCAGCTGGAATGTTTGGAATACTTACGTTCTGGCACAGCAAAAACCGGTGGGAGAAGATTATCGGATAGAAATATTTGATTGGACTCTTCCTCAACCCCTCAATACAGCCCGCCGAAAGGACGGGCTTTTTTCTTGCCTTTTTCAGATTTTTTATACAATACTTGCATCCTATAAAACTCACTAAAATGTCCTCATATAGCGAAAAGTATGAAATCGTCATGGGTCTCGAAACTCATGTCCGAGTTAAGTCAAACACAAAGATGTTCTGTAGTTGTGCAAATGCGATAGAGCTCGCGGATGAACCAAATACCAATGTGTGTCCTGTTTGTATGGGATTTCCTGGTATGCTCCCAACACTTTCAGCTGGAGTCGTGGATCTCGCTGTTCGTGCAAGTCATGCTCTCAGAAGTGAAGTACAGGAACTCTCTGAATTTGATAGAAAAAGTTATTTTTATCCTGATCTTCCGATGGGATATCAGATTACACAGATGTACCACCCCATTACTATAGGTGGGGAAGTACGCACACTCGTCGATGGAGAAGAGAAAACATTTCGAATTCACCATATGCATATAGAAAACGATGCTGGTAAACTCGTCCATGCAAATGGAAAAACTCTCTGTGACTACAATCGTGCAGGATCACCTCTCATGGAAATCGTGACAGAACCAGACTTCCGCTCGAAAGCAGATGTACTCGCCTACCTCGAAGAACTCCAAAAACTCATGCGATGGTGTGGGGCCTCTGATGCTGATATGGAAAAATGACAACTCCGCTGCGATGTAAATATCTCTGTTCGTCTAAAATGAGAGACAGCCTTTCGGACGCGTGTAGAGCTGAAAAATATCAACTCATTTTCATCCATAGGACGAGCAATCGATGCTGAATACGAACGCCAATGTGAGCTCTACGAAGAAGGGAAGTCCCCAGACCAAGAAACTCGTGGCTGGAATGATGAAAAATGAATCTCCACTCCACTTCGTTCAAAAGAAGATGCAATGGATTACCGATACTTTCCAGACCCAGACCTTCCACCACTTCGTATTACGCGAGATTTTATCGATGAGAGAAACATCGTTGAGCTCCCAATCGACCGTCGTCTCAAGTATAAAAATACTTATAAACTCATCGAGGATGATGCTCGAATATTATCAAATGATCGACTTACAAGTGACTTTTACGAAAAACTCGTTGAACTCACAGGAGATACAAAAAAGTCATGTTCGTATATAACAACGGTGCTTTTTGCGATATTCGAGTGACATCACGAAAAAATCGATCTCGGGCATGTAAAAAGTGGCGTAGTAGAGGTGGCAGAAGTGATAAAAATGGTAAATGCTGATGAACTTTCATCTACAAATAGTAAACTCGTTATAGAAAAGCTCGTATTCGAAGGTGGAAAAGCGAGAGAATGGGTGGAAAAACTCGGACTCAAACAAACCAACGACACCTGAGCCCTCGAAGCAATTGTTGATGCCGTCATCAGAGAATCAGAAAAACAAGTAGCAGAGTATAAATCATGAAAGGAAGCACTTTTTGGATTCTTCGTCTGACAATGTATGAAAAAGTCCGTAGGACAATGAAATCCAAAAATTTTTACTGACATACTCAAGAAGAAACTCGTGTAACAATAGGAAAATGTATTCACAAAAACAAAAGAAGTGCAATATATAATTTTTGCACTTATAGAGAAAACAGCTATAGTAAAGCAACTTTAGCTGTTTTTTTATTTTCCATGAATTATCTCAAAATCTTCCAAGAAATTATTAATGACAATACCTACCTTTGCCTCGCAACTGCAGATAAAAATGGTACACCTTGGGCATCTCCTCTTCTTTGTATTACAGATGAACATTATCATTTTTACTTTATATCTGCAGACGAAGCTCTTCATTCAAAGCATATACGCGAAAATAATAGAGTTGCCTTGAGTATATATAACTCTTGCCAGACAATTGGTTCTGCGTTTGGAGTTCAGGCATCATGACATGCAAGTTGCGTATCAGAAGAGGCACTTGATGTTTTTATAAAGAAAACTCTTTACGAGAGAACATCCCTCGTCGTTCTCTCACGAGAATTTTCATTCTATAAGATTATATTAGATGAAGTGTACCTTCCAGATGAAAGCAGATGGAAAGAAACAGGACATATCAGAACAAAACTCGAAATACCAAGACTCTCCTAATTTGGAGAGTTTTTAATTATTAAAATATAGATTTGTAAATAATCAATATATATGCTATTCTATAATGGAAAATAAATATACATATATGAAAAAGCAAATTCTTTTTATTCTTCTTATATCCCTTACTTGATTCTCTATGGGTAGAGAAATATTTGCGAGTAGTGGAACAGTTACTCTAAAACCAAGCCTCGAAGTACAAATGAAGAAACAAGAAGCCGTAAATAAAAAAGCTGCTCTCGTGGATCGACTCAAAGCAAAAAATGTTACGAGAGTTTCTCAAACTCCAAAAAAAACGATAGGAAAAACTGAGATAAAAAAGGATCTCACTCCAACCCTCACTATTCCTCCAGTACCAACAACATATACAACTCCTACGAAAACAGAAACTGGAATTATAGAAACACCTACGATAAGCATACCATGAGTTGATATGCAAAAAGTATACACTACATGGATTGGCTGGTACAATGAAACTCGTACAGAACTCGGACTCAATTCCTATACATATGATACGAGACTCAATACTACAGCTCATGATTGGAATATCGTTTTTGCAGAAGGAAAATGACAAAATCACCATAAAAGGAATCCTTGAGATAGTTACTATGATTACAAAAAAATAACAGAATGGTTTGCAGAAAGGGGAATAGTTGGAAAAGTAGTCGGTGGTGCAACCACAACAGAAAATGTCGGATATGGTTACTATAACTGCAACAGTTCCGATTGTACTGATACCCTTATTAGCGCTATTCGTTCAACATTTGACTACTATATGAGTGAAAAATCATATAACTGACTCCACTATAAGAGCATCGTGCAACCAAACTTCAAAAAGATTGGACTCGATATCATCGTCGTTCCGAGTGAAAAAAGATATTACCTCACAGTACACTACATAACTGAATAAATAAAATCCCTCATCTGAGGGATTTTTTATACATCGAGATTTGATACATTCTTCGCGCGCGACTGGATGAAGTGTTTTCGTGGTGGAACATCTTCGCCCATGAGCATACGAAACACTGCATCGGCTTTTTCTGCATCATCGAGTGTCACTCGAAACATCTTTCGCTTATCTGGATCCATAGTTGTTTCCCAGAGTTGCTCTGGATTCATCTCTCCGAGACCCTTATATCGCTGAACACCTTCTGTTGTGATTCCTTCTTCATCGATAAGTTTTATCTTTTGTTCATCATTATAAACATACCATGCTTGCTTTCCCTTTGAGAGTTTGTAGAGGGGAGGATTCGCGATAAATATATGTCCATTTTCTACGAGCGGACGGAAGTAGCGAAAAAAGAATGTCAAAAGAAGCGTTCTAATATGTGCACCATCAACATCAGCATCGGTCATGATAACGATACGATGATAACGAAGACGACTATAATCAAATGATTCTCCTATGGAAGTTCAAAGAGCAATAATCAGATTCTTGATTTCACCATTTGCAAAAACCTTGTCAAGACGAGCCTGTTCTGTATTGAGGATTTTTCCACGAAGTGGGAGAATCGCCTGAAATTCTCGGTTTCGTCCTTGTTTTGCTGAACCACCAGCAGAGTCACCCTCTACGATATAGAGTTCACACTTTGATGAGTCTTTTGAGCTACAATCAGCGAGTTTTCATGGAAGTCCAGAGCCCTCAAGAGCACCCTTTCGGATGATAGTATCACGAGCATTTCGAGCAGCAGCACGAGCCCTTGCCGCAAGAAGACATTTTTCGATAATACTTTTTGCAGCACGAGGATTTTCCGCGAGAAAGTCATATAATGCCTCACCCATTACTCTGTCAGTAATTCACTTTGCCTCTGGAGTTCCGAGTTTTCCCTTTGTTTGTCATTCAAATTGTGGTTCAGGAACCTTGACCGAAACAATAGCGGTAAGACCCTCTACAACATCTTCATTTGTGAGATTTTGATCCTTTTCTTTGAGGATTTCTTGTTCACGAGCGTATTTATTGATTGTACGTGTCAATGCCATCTTAAAACCAACAACATGAGTTCCTCCTTCTGGAGTGATAACATTATTTACGAACGATATAGTTTTTTCATTATAATCATCTTTTTTATACTGAAGAGCAATTTCTACAGCGACATTATCGATTTGTTTATCAACATAAAACACTTCATCGGCAACTGGTTCAACACTTCGATTGAGGTAGTGGACATATGATTCGATTCCTCACTCAAAAAAGAAACGATATTTTGTATCTTCAAATTCATTCACGAGGGTAATAGTAATTCCTTTTGTGAGATATGCTTGCTGACGAAGACGAGTTTTGATAGTATCATAATCAAATACAACTGTCGTAAACATCGTAGCATCAGGCCAAAATCGAACAAGAGTTCCATGCTTCGAAGTCTTCTCTCCTGTAGGAGCAACTTGTCCGTCAGGAACACCGATTTGATAGGATTGCGTATACACTTGTCCTTCTTTATGAACCCATACCTGCATTTTTGTCGAAAGAGCATTTACAACACTCGCACCAACACCATGGAGACCCCCAGAAACTTTATACCCAGATTCGTCACCACCAAATTTTCACCCAGCATGAAGTACAGTCATAACTGTCTCGAGCGCAGACTTTCCAGTTTTTGGGTGAATATCTACAGGAATACCTCGTCCATCATCTTCGACAGACACTGAGCCATCAGCATGCATCGTTACAAGTATATTTTTTGCATGTCCTGCCATTGCCTCATCGATAGAGTTATCGACGATTTCCCATACGAGATGATGGAGACCTCTTTCATCAGTAGAACCGATATACATTCATGGTCGTTTGCGTACTGGCTCGAGTCATTCGAGGACTTGGATATTACTACTATCGTAAGACATGGAAATATACATGAAAAATTAACGCTTGGAATTGTATAAAAAAATCCCCTAAAGTAAAGGGGAATATCCGAAGACTAGCTGGAAAAATCGGTACTATAATCGCATTGCATGGATAAGTGCATCTGAGTTTGTCAGTGTAGCAGTTGTATCTTCTTCCATATTTGCTATGAGGAATTCACGAACTTCTGCAATAGGTACACTTTCATGAAGGGGAATATCGAGAATTGGGGAAAATCGCTTTTTTGGAAAGAACCTGAGATACAGGGGCATTCCATTTGCAGTTATAACAGAAAATTTTTCAAATGATTTTATTTCATAGACAGAATCAGCAACACGGATAATACTTTCATTTATTTGAACTTTTACTTCATGTTTTCCATTATTTTCCATGAGAATATATACTCAAGCAAAGAGAAAAGAAACAATAGAAAGAAGATACAGTCCCTGGGTAATTCCATAAATAACAAGAGTTGCTACAACTCCGAGAGCTATGAGGTACCAAGAAGCGGTATGTTCTTTTTTTGCAGAAAAATCCCAGAAAAACATAAGATTTAGGTAAGTGAAGAAAGTATTTCAGCAAATCGTGCTACGAGGAACCATCCGAGAAGCGATATAACAAAGCCAACAAGCGATGCTATCATTCACTTTTTTGCTTTGTCTACTCATGAGCTATCTCCAGTAATTCCTGAGTTCAACTGCATCTGAACAGAGTGATAGATGAGTGCCACTACCGATACGGTTCCGGCAATTGCGAGAAGCCACTCTATAACGCCTGCTATAGCGACAGGTATAGTATTCATGTCGACGTCCCCTTCTCGAAGCTTTTTAAAATGGATTCCTAAAATATTTCCTTTTGTATCCTCAGCATAAACAGAGGGAAGAACTTGAGAGAATGTTGCACTCAGTGCAATGAGACGAAAGAAGTATGTTTTCATAGTTTTAAATCTTCAAAAAACTCTATAGAAAGTATATAGAAAAACTCAAGAAAACACAAACTTTTCTCTTCATGTTGCTTTTAGGGTGGTTTTTTATATATTGGAAGCATTCTTTTTTTAGAATTATTCACTCAAGTTGCTTAGTTATCAAAATATGAAATAAGAAAATTTAAGAAAATTTTCCGTCCAGCATGCTGTCCGAATTTCATATTTTGGAAATCTTCGCTCATTCAAAAATATGAGCAAGCTCTATTTTTTCACTCCGCTCGATTATGAAAACCCCACTCAATTGGATATCCCTCTATACTCCAACAGATGCTATTTTGAAAAAATATACAATCAAAGATCTCGCTCATGTATACTCAACTCATACTGCAGAAATAGATAGTATCACAGAGCATAGCATCGATAAAGTAGTTGTCGGAAAAGTTCTCTCTTGTGAAAAACATCCCGAAAGCAAGAAACTCTCTATCGTACGAGTAGAACTCGGTGAATATGGAGAGGAGACTATTCTCACAGGAGCTCCAAATATTAGTGAAGCACTCTATGTTCCTGTGGCAGTTGTAGGAGCAGTTTTACCATGAGATTTCGTTATCGGAGAACGAATGATGGCAGGCATGATGAGTCGTGGAATGATATGTGGTGCGGATGAAATCGGTATGTCTACAGAAGAATCAACTGGTATCATGGTACTCGAGGAGATTTGGCAAAAAGATATGCTCGAGAATCATATAGGAAAATCATTTTTTGACCTCTCTCTTTCATTTCCATGAAGGGACGGAAAAGTGTATAATTACCGTATTGGAGATACAACTTTTGAAATCGATAATAAATTTATCACGAATAGACCTGATCTCTTTTCTGTACTTTGAAATGCTCGAGAATGGTGAGCAGTTTTTGGTGGAAAATTCGAAGAGTATACCCCATTTTTTGACTGAAAGAATCAGGAAAAACTCCCTCTCTCTATCGAAACAGAGAAATGTCTCGCATATCATGCGCTCAAGATGGAAAATATTACCCCGAAAAAAAGCCCCCTCGGAATAACTCTCATGATGGAACGAGCAGAGCTATCACCGAAGATGGATCTCGTCGATATCACAAACTGTATCTCTGTGGATTTTGGTCAACCAATGCATGTTTTTGATGCTGATAAAATTGTATGAGGAATAACCGTTCGTATGGCACGACCTGGAGAAAAACTCCTTGCACTCAATGATGGAGAGTATACTCTCACACCGAGCGATATGATTATCGCAGATGATGTTGGACCAATAGCACTCGCATGAGTTATCTGAGGAAAAGAAAGTGCTGTATCAGAAGATACAAAAAATATCATCTGGGAATCAGCAACATTTGATGCGACAAGTGTACGACTTTCGGCACAAAGACATGGTATAAGAACTGATGCGAGTACACGCTATGAAAAGTCGCTCGACCCACTTCTTGCAGGAAAAAGCTTGGGGCGAATTCTTGATTATCTAAAATTTCTCGGAAAGAACATAGAGATAACTGCTTATGCTGAATGGATTGATGAAAAGCAGATAAAAACACCTATTATCGATATTTCATATGATTTTATCAATATGAAGGCAGGTATCGAAATTCCAAAAGAAGATGTACAATCAATTCTTGTACGACTCGGTTTTGAGTTTACTTTTTCTGATGATATCCTCACTGTAACTGTCCCATCGTGGAGAGCCACAAAAGATATATCTATAAAAGAAGATATAGCGGAAGAGATTTCGAGAATATACGGATATGATAAAACTCCTCTTACTCCACTTAATGCAAACTTTCGTATTAGTAAAAAGAATACGGAAAAGAACCTGAGAAACACCCTTCTTTCATTTTTTGAGGAACGAGGATGGAATGAATGCTATAATTATTCTTTTACTAATAGTGAGACAGAAAAGAATATCGGTATGCCCGACATGACAGATGCTATAAAAATTCAAAACGCTTTTAATGAGTCATATACTCACATGCGTCGATCTCTCGCACCGAGACTTCTCGAAAATATCAGAGAAAATATCAAACACACTTCTCGTCTCAAATTTTTTGAAATCGGAAAATGCTATAGTAAAGATGCTGAACCAAATACGAAACAAAAAGAACTTTTGAAAGACATACCAAACAAGCCATTTACTGAAAAGCGACTCATAGCAGGAGTAATGACTGGATATGAATTAGAAACGCTGAGACAGGATATCGAGAATCTCCTTATAAAAATATGTGGCTTTGTTCCACCACTTGCATCTCATATGGGTTCTTCGAGACCTTTCCTTCATCCAGGAATATCAGGGGTATACCATGAAGATGAAGTTACCTTTGTTCGATTTGGAAAAATTCATCCAGAAGTAGCTCAGAAGTACGATATACCAGAAGATACTCTCTACTTCGAAGCCTCTTTTGATATACTGCAATCCGCTTTTCTAGAAAATGAAAAGATATTCTCTCCGATATCAAAATTTCAAAAGATTCCTCGCGAACTCAACTTTGTGATGAATGAATCAGACTCTACAGGAGCTGTAGCAAAAGCGATTGACGCTCATCATCCATGGATTCATGGAGTAATCGTTGACTCTATATACAGAGACGAAACAAAAATCGGAGCAGGGAAGAAGAGTGTCAACTTTTCATTTACGCTTCAAAGTGATGAAAAAACTATCAGTGATGAAGAAGCTCTGAGTGTCCAAAATAGTGTCATAGAACATCTGCAGTCTATGAACTATACTCTCCGCCAATAATCTCCTTTCTTATGTCAGAAAAAAAAGAAGTCATTCCTGATTATACAACGAGCGAAGCCCTCCTTGCTTCGATTATTTCTGAAACAAATAAATATTTTCATGATGGAAAAGACGAGGAAAGAGCAAAAAGACTCAGAGAAACATATGAATTCGCACGCGATGCTCATGAATGACAATTCCGAAAAAGTGGTGAACCATATATAACTCATCCACTCGAAGCAGCAAAACTCCTCCTCATACTCAAGCCAGATATCGTCTCTATACAGTCATGTATCCTCCATGATGTCATAGAAGATACAGAAAAAACAAAAGAAGATATAAAAGAAAAGTTCTGAGAAGATGTTGCACATATATGTGAGTGACTCTCAAAACTTTCAGCCATCAAATATCAATGAGAAGAGAGAACTATAGAAAGCCTCAGAAAGATGCTCGTAGCGATGGTCGATGACCTCCGAGTAATTATCGTGAAGCTCGCAGATAGGCTCCATAATATGCAAACTCTCGAGTTTCATCCAGACCCAAAAAAACGAGAAAGAATCGCACTCGAAACACTCAATATCTATGCACCTATTGCAGATAGACTTGGTATCTTTGACTTCAAAGAAATGCTCGAAACTGAGTGTTTTAAAAACCTCTATAGAGAAGATTACGAAAAAATACAAAAAGAACTAGAAGAGCTTCGAGAAGAACAAGTATTTTTTATCAATAAGGCAAAGTCCCTTATCCGAGAAGTTATCACGGATGATATACCCATAGTGGATGTCTCATACCGTATAAAATCCCCCTACAGTATCTATAGAAAACTCAAGCGAAAGGAGTATTCTTATTCTCATACACGAGACCTGTATGATCTGTTTGCGATACGTATAATCACTGACTCAGTTCCACATTGTTACGAGATACTTGGTATCCTCCATAATCGATTTGTGCCGATGCCAAAAAGATTTAAGGACTATATCGCTCTCCCAAAAGAAAACGGGTATCAATCTCTCCATACAACCGTTGTAGGACTCTTTCCAGAAGTTCGTTCACAGCCAACTGAAGTACAGATTCGCACACCGAGTATGCATAAACAGGCAGAAATCTGAGTTGCTGCACATTTTGAGTATTCTGAAACATGAGCATCAAAGTCATCAAAAGATAGCTACTGGGTACAAACAATCAAAAGTATCATCGGAGAGGAGCATGATGGCGGAACATTTATGTCTGAAATGCATGTAAATATTTTTTCAGACCAGATATTTCTCTTTACTCCAAAGGGAGATATTATCACTCTTCCTCAGGGCTCAACACCGATTGATTTCGCGTATGCAATTCACTCAAACCTCGGAAACAAACTCGCGATAGCAAAGGTAAATGGACAAGTTGTTCCTCTCGATTATGTACTCCACAACGGAGAGAGTGTACAAATCATCACTGATGCACACAAAAAACCGAATCCTATCTGGCTCTCATTTGTCAAAACATCAAAAGCAAAAGACTATATACGCCAGTTTATCAACCGAGAGGAGCGCTCATACTTTGTAGAAAAATGACGATTCATCCTGAATGCCTATCTCGAAAAACACTACCAAAGATGACTCGATAAAGAACTGACTATCCTAAAAAATGTGGATGGAAAAGTCCTCGATACAAAACAAAAAGAAGATGTACTCGTACAAATAGGAAACCTATCACGAAAACCAACGAGTCTCCTAAAATCAATTCACGATGATGTTATCAGAGATCAACTCGGACAAAGAGTCACACTTGATGAGACTGAAAAGAAGGAAAAGAAAGCAAACAAAACCGAAACACAATCAGAAATCTGAATCATTATCGGAAAAGAGAGAAATATCCCATATAAAATGGCGAAGTGCTGTTCGCCAGCACTTTGAACATCTAAAATCGTAGGAGTTATCGGACAGGGAATCGTTACTATCCATGACCTTTCGTGTGATAATATCCAAAAAGTTGGTCTCGATAGGCGCATACCTGCTCGCTGGTCAAACGAAGAGGAAGAATGAACAACATTTGAAATCGAGTGTACTGTCCTCGATAGAAGAGGAATACTCAGAGATATAGCAAATACTGTCTATACTATGGGACTAAATGTACTCGAAATCAGTTCTCATAAACCTGGAAGCAAGACAACAACGATAAAACTCCTTCTCGAAACATCGGAGGATGATTATTATATCTTTGAACGCCTTGAAGCTCGTTTTCGCTTCGAGATACCAGAAATACAGGAAATAAAACTTATTTCGATGCATTAGGATCTATCTGTATATGTGTCCCTCAGAGTTCTATAACTCAAAATGGGTACGCAGCACCGAATCAGACGAGGAGCATACCGATGAGGATAATCGCGACGATTGTTCCATTTCATCAGAGATACTTCACCGCCCAGTCCCAGTCCCCTGTGAATTCATATATCTGATAGCGGTATCGCATGATAGCAACACCCATGAGGATGAGGATGATTCAGATGAGAACTTTCATAGTAAAGATATTGTTACAAAATTGTATCAAAAACTTGTTTTTTTCTAAAACTTATGAGAATATTATAGAAATACTCTCTATTTGCAAACAGATGACACCACATCGATCAGAGGCATGGGAAGACTTGTGAAATCATACTTCATATCAAAAACCAACACCCAAGAAAATAATCACATATCAACTGAGAAAGGATATTGCCTGAATTGTTTGTGATATGCTCGATGTCGCAAAAGAACAACAGCATCCGGACTCTTATAAAACAAAAGAGCATTTTTTCTTTCACAATATAGACTCTATTGCAGGATATCTCATAAGAACACGAGAATGAGACAATACATGGGAAATCCTCCGAAAATGAGCAGAGAGATACGGACTATCGATAGGAGATATAAATGCGATAATTCTCTATAAAAATGCCATCACTCAAACAAAAAGTGATAATGCACAAGAGTTTTTTATAAAAAGCTATAGAACTATACAGTCTATCATTCAGAAACAAGAAAAATCCTTTGAAGAAGCATGTAAAATCTACTGGCAAGAATCATGAAAGAAAAAATATAAAAGTTGGAAAATAACGAGATTCGATTGATTAGAGGCAAATTCGATTCCTTTTCTCCTCATTATGCAGATAGTAGGGAAGTATGAACTGGGAGAGGAAAATTCCTAAAAAACTTGAAAAAATTATTTTTTTCTCTATTATTCGCGTCGCTTCACATATATTGGGGTATCGCCAAGTGGTAAGGCTCCGGACTCTGAATCCGGCATCCTAGGTTCGAATCCTAGTACCCCAGCCATATCAACACGAAAAATCCACCAGCTCTGTTTGGTGGATTTTTAAGTGATGAAAATATTGCTGATACTAGGATGAGAATCCGAATGGTAGCGAGTGAAATGAGCGTGCGAGAAGTGTCACGGATGACACTTCGAGAATGAGGAGAGACGAATGCGTCGGAGAGCATTCGAATCCTAGTACCCCAGCCATTTAGGAATCGAAGAAATCCATCTCGTAAGAGACGGATTTCTTTTATTATTTTTAGGCGAGGAAAAGTTGGAGAAAATGGGGGAGATGATTAGTGAGATGAAATCACTTTCTTTACTACTCCAATAACAAGAAGTTCATCATCTGGTTTACTTATTTCCATTTCTGGAAACTGAGGATTAAGGGAGATAAGAGTATATACATGATTTTTTTCATCATAAAAAACTCTCTTAATTTTTGGTCTTCAATTATGAATTACGAGTGTGTTATCTGCAGGCGATATGTCATTCTGAATTTTTATAAGAACAATATCATTTTCTTTTATTACTGGAAGCATCGACTCCCCTTTTGCTCTCGTAAAGAAGTAGTTTTTTATATCCTCATTAGAACTTATATTTAATTCTTTAGTTGGAAAAGGAAATGTATCAAGATAGTTAATATCATATATATTACTTTTCACTAAATTTCAACACTGTGCGAATCATATCAAAGGAAAATAAAATAACTCTTCGATAGGCTCATCAAGTGCTATATAGTTTCAATTATTATCACGACGGATATATCATTTATTTTCAAGCTGTTTTAGCTTATTAGTTATTGCCTGTGGGTAGGTTACATCAATATAATTCATTATTTCTTCTGTATCGAGTCGTGTATATGAATTATCTTTGATAATTTTCAATAACTTTTTCTGAGATGAGTCTAATAAAATCTTTCTCATAATAAGTCGTTAGGAGATATTTGCCAGTATATATAAATTCAATTCCAAAGTCAAATATTCAATAATAAAGTAAACCATGTAGAAGTATACTATAATTTAATAAAAAAATTATTTCTTCTTGCAATCTCTGAGGTTTTTCTTATTATCAAAAAAGCGACATACAAGATATCGCTATAAATTTATCATCTAACATACAATATATGGATACATAGTCATCATATTCCGAAGAATGGATCTTATGTATTTTCTCCATTGCTTTTTACGTGTCAGATGACAAGTACAGAATTCTGGAAGAGACTGTACGGCGAAGTATAAAGAAAAGATAATTGAAATCAAGAGATTTTAGTTGAAAAGTATATTTCTTAATTAATAATATTTCTTATTATGACTTCTTCAAATTTTACCCTCTTAAGAGAGGCGATTCAAAACAAAAAACAATGTACTGCAATGTACGACTGATACTATCGTGAATTTTGTCCTCATACTTTATGATGAGGAAAGGATGGTACTGATTCATGTCTTATGTATCAGTTCTGATGACAAACGAGTTCTTGACCAGTAGTATCGGAAACGAAAGATAATTGGAGATGCATTAAGGTCGCTTGACTTCAAAATCTTCAAATTCGAGACGGTGCTTGGCACACTTTTGGAAATCATTCTCATGAACAAACTTGCGTAAGAGAGATTGATACCGAAGTTGATTTTTAATTTTCTAACAAATACTCATATGTCACAGGATGCACCAGGAATGCGAGGAATTCGATCTCGCAACGAGAATGGACAGCTTCGCCAGAAACGTTCAGATACACATATCTGAACAATTGAACAACAATATTGAATCGATCTCTGAGTTCGCTCTGATATGGAGCTCGGAACTTATCTTGAGAGAAATAATATAAATTCCCTCAATGATTTAATTACGAGAAAATAAAGCAGAAAAAATCCTCTCATCCGAGAGGATTTTTTCTTGCCTTCTAGACCGTTTCCCATATACTTCACCTCGCTTACAACCGAGGTTTTCAAAACAACAATTTTTTCGCATCTAGAGGATAATACGGGTGATTTTATCACCGCCCGTTGTCTTTCTTTAGATGCGGAAATCTCGTTGTAAGCAAACTAGAATAGGTCGATAAAGTCACCCGTTTTTGTTTGCTTATAATCCGAAAAACTCGGCAATTACCTCTTAATTGCCTTTTTTATGAATCAATGGCTTAAACTCAGTATAGAATATGCAAATCAAAGAAGTTATTTAGATGATCTTTTTCGTGTATATCCTACGATTCCTGATGGAATACGAGAAATTAATACAAGCATATGGGAAGAAGTTGAACTTGCTATTAATACACAAGATAATGTTCAACTTATAGAAAATTTACTCAAGTTAGATCTTTTTCCTATAAAAGATTCTTATGTAGCCTACCTTAAAAGAGATAAGACAGCTCTGAACCGAAATCCAGCAACAATCGCAAGAATCTGTGGAAGAATTTATGAAATGTGAGTAGATAAAGTTTATGAAAGTTGTAGTGAAGCTAAAGAAACAAATCGTCAAATGGGTCCTGCTTTCCGAAATTGGCTCAAGAAAAAAAGTTTATGAGTTGACCTTCTGAAAATATCTGATTTCTTGGCATCAAGTCAGAATGCTATTTTAGATGAATGAGACTCTTGAATGATGCGGTTTGCAAGAGAGTATTTATGATATGAAAGAAATAAAGGGTTGGATTTTATTGCTCGTTTTAACGGAAAATATGTAATCGGAGAGGCGAAGTTTTTAACTGACTTTTGAGGACATCAAAATGCTCAGTTTGAAGATGCAATTAGCACGCTGTATACTCCAAATCTTAAAGCAATTCCTATTGCTATATTGGATGGGGTTTTGTATATTTATTGAAAAAATAAACTTCATAAAAGTATCACCGAAAAATACGCTGATGCAAATATTATGAGTAGTTTGGTATTACGGGAGTTTTTATATCAAATTTAATAACTTTTTCAATCATGTTTTTGCAATATGCAGGAAAACGATCAGAAAGAGATATTATTTCTGATATTATCCCTCAAAATTTTACAATCAATTCTGATGACTGATGAATCCTCTTACATGGAGACAATCTCCGTATTATGAAATGATTACTCAATGCTGGTTATGCAGGAAAAGTACAGTTAGTTTACATTGATCCACCCTTCGCAACGAACATGGATTTTCGTATTGATAGCAACTGAAGAACGAACACTATAAGTATGGATAAAAGTGCAAGTATTGCTTATAGTGATACTCGCGTATGAGAAGAATTTATAGAATTTCTTCGGGAGAGGTTGATTTTAATTAGAGAACTTTTATCCGAAAAAGGATCTATCTATCTTCATATTGATTACAAAATAGGACACTACGTCAAAGTAATAATGGATGAAGTTTTTGGCATACAAAATTTCCGTAATGACATAACTAGAATTAAGTGTAATCCAAAAAACTTTCAAAGAAAGGCATATGGGAATGTAAAAGATATGATTTTATTTTATTCAAAATGAAAAGACCCAATATGGAATAATTCTGTTGAAGAAATGACAAATGATGAAAAAACAAGATTATTCAAAAAACAAGATGGGATATGAAGATTATACACTACTATTCCTCTACATGCACCATGAGCAACGAAAGATGGTGAAACATGAAAGGCTTGGCGAGGAGTACTCCCACCAATATGACGCCACTGGAGAAGTGCTCCAAGTGTTCTCGAGAAACTCGATCAAGATGGATTGATTGAGTGGTCAAAAAATGGCGTACCAAGAAAGAAAATATATCTCGATGAAAAGAAATGAAAGAAGCGACAAGATATATGGGAATTTAAGGATAGTCAATATCCAGATTACCCAACAGAGAAAAATATAGATCTTATAAAGACAATTATACAAGCTTCATCAAATCCATGAGATCTAGTGCTTGATGCTTTTTGTTGATCAGGCACTACTCTTGTAGGTGCAAAAATGCTTGAAAGAAAATGGATTGGTATAGATGAGTCAAAATATGCTATAGAAGTTTGCAAAAAAAGACTCATACAAGATATAAAAATCTATCGAGAGGACCATAGGAAAAAGTCAGGGAAATAATAAAAGAGGGATTTTCTCCCTCTTTTATTATTCCATCTCATCATCTTCGAGGAGACGAATCGTTGTTATCATATTTCCGATAACATGCATCATCGGTTCAGCTTTTCTGTGTTGTGAGTCTTTTCCTTCTATTATACCACAGAGGATAGTTGTCGGAATAGGGGAGTTTTTTGCGAGTTCATAGGCATCTGTGAGAGTCTCTCCGATATAGACATCAGCCTCGTATGCTGTCATCAGCTTTTCTGGTGCTTCAGTGAGGAGAGTAGAAGAGGTATCTGCAACGACGATTCCGCCAACAGAGAGTCCATAGTCTTCGACGAAATAGTCTTTTTGGAGGGTATATGACTCGAGGAATTTCGCATCTTCGAGGAATGCATCCCTATTTTTTTCATCGACTTCTGACTCTATGAGACGAGCATCCATCGTGAGAAAGGTATTTGGGAGGATAATATCACCAATCTCATGTACCACATCGATAGAGTGCCCAAAATATGGAAGATATGCAAAGTCAGGAGCATAGTTTTCTCAGGCAAACTGAGACAGTTCAGAGAGGGAAAGTTGATTTGAGAAAATAAGCACCCACTTTCATTTTTTATATACTGAAATTGTTTCTGACTCTTTTTTTTCGAGAGAGAGGGCACTCGCGATAGCATCACGAACAACTGGATTTTGCGTGAGAAGAACTGAAATCATAGGAGAATTTGCTTTTTAGAATTGGGACGATATTATGAAAAAGACTCTAAAAAGCAAGATGGATACAAGAGACTTCATTATCGGCATTTGTATTGGCATATTTTTTGGTATTCTCGTTATGAGTATACTCCTCGAACGAAAAAAGAAATATATCCAAAAGGATGCGATCAGAGGATCAAAAAATAGTATCATGGGAGAACTCTATGAAAAGATTCTTCCTGCACTTCCGAATTTTCCGTACGCACCGAAAGATATGGTATTTATCTGAAAGGGATGTGATTATATCATATTTGATTGACTCTCATCGGGGCATCTACGAGAAATAGTATTCCTCGAACTCAAAAGTGGAAATGCAACACTCAATACAAACGAAAAAATGATACGGGATATACTCGAAAGAAAAAGAGTACGATACAGTGAGTACAGAATAGGAAGCGTGCGAGATAAAGACTAAGAATTTGCAAAACCAGAGAAGAAATGGTACAATTCTCGATATATTATATAAAATACTAAACTATGGCAGCCTGAATTAATTGAACAGGAAACGGAGAAATCAATACATCCTCCGCAAAAGAATCAGCAATCAAGAAAATATTTTGAGATATTCTCCCAGGCTCTGTATTTCGTGCAGAAATACGAACAAGTCCAGAAACAATCTTATGACTCATTCAACAATGAACAGAAAAGGACTGGCAAAACTATGCAAATATGGAAACAGAAACAGGGAATAGAGAAATAGACTGACTTCTCGATGTACTCTATCCATACTTCAATAATCCACATTATGAATGACCTGAAGCATGAGAACTCAATCCTTCTCAACAGGAAATATATAACTTTGTAACTTCTCGACTCAGTCAAACACAGGAACTCGTTGGTGTATCTGCTGTGATTCCTCATGTAAAAGCACAAGTACAAGGTGGAATGGCAAATCGATGAAACCAAAACCCATGACTTTCTGTTGCTGTAGAAATAGAAACTCATGGCTCAAAAAAGAAATAATCTTTTAAAATATTTAAAATGCTCCTCCTCTCCACTTCATCTCTCTCAGGATACGGACTCCATCGTATATTTCACTTTGCAAAAAGTGCAGGATATGAGGGAATCGACCTCTCTATCGACTTTGATTCTTATGACTCATCAGATAGTGCCTACATAGACTCTCTGGTTCAAGAAGTTGGCATTCCAGTCGTATCCATCACTGCACCCGAGAGAAAACTCACAAAAAAGCAATTCGAAGAGATTATATCTCTCGCGAGTTCTCTCGGTGTAACTATCATCAATGTTCACCCTCCTCATAGACTCGATAAAGAAAAAGATTGGTTTGGTGACTATCTGAAGAAAACAGATGAAAAACATGGAGATATCATGATAAATATCGTGAATGCTCCTCCGAAAACATGGCTTTTTATCATATCAGAATACGGGGATGCACGACCAGAAACTATAAAAAAAATAACAAATCATACAGCTCTCTCGATAGAGAATGTAGATCCATCGAGTGGTGTTGATCTCATGAAGACATTTGTCCTCCTCGGTTCCACGATGCAGTTCGTTTATCTATCAGATAAGAACGAAGAGAAGTCAGGACTCTTTCCATGAGAATGAAATATGCCCCTCGAATCACTCCTCATAAAGATGAAAGAGCTCGGATATACTTGACACTTTTCTCTCGCTGTAGCACCTGAGTCACTCTCTGCTGGAAAGGACGAAAACATCGTACATGAGCACCTCGAAAAGGCAAAGAAGTTCCTCGCAAAATACTTTAACTAAATTTGCAAATATATACTTTTCCCTTAGAGTAAAGATACTTATTTCTTTACTCTTTTTTATGCGAAAAAAGATTCTCTCAGTCATAGTGATTCTCGGATTGATTACTCAAACAAGTGTCGCATCAGCAACATGAACAGTATCAGAAATAGAAAACAGACTCAAAACCATAACAACTGCAGAGAAAAATCTCGTAGCATGAGTATGGATAAAATCACGAACATCCTCTCTCATCGATGAAGCAAAAAGTATAAAAAATACACCCTATTCAAAACTCACAGAGGGCGATAAAAAGCAAAAGTCTCTCATCTTGAGTGAAGCAAATGGATTTTTGTCAGACATAGAGGCAGGAAAATATAACTTCTCTATAAGTCAAAATGAGAAAACAGAAGCAGAAAATACAATCATCGGATATCAAAAAGACTTCGTTGCATTTATAAAAAAATCTATCGAACAATCTGAAGGAAAGTGAGCAAAAGAAGTATGAGATATGACTTTTCAGTTTGATTGACCAGAATGAAAAGCAGAAATCGCACTTACACGATATCATCTCATTGGTGCAACTAACCAACAAGATATGGAATTCGATGCTGAGCATAGAATTCGTGTAACAGGAAGTGGAGAATATACATGACTCAGTATCGAGGCAACTATCAGTATAAACGCAAAAATGGTAGGTACTGACTTATATTTTACGCTTCGAGATTATTCTCTCCGATACGCTCTCCCAGACATGATGAAAGGAGGCATTGAAGAACAAACATTTCAGGAAATGGAGAATGACTTTCTCAAACCAAATAAAGGGAAAACTATTCATAAAAAACTAACTTCAGGTGAGAAACAACTTATAAAAACCTATGCAGAAAGGAGAACTGATACAGAGGCACTTATGCAGCAACTAAAAGGAGTTATTCAGATTCTCGAAAATGAAAGTCTCCTTACTCCTATAGCGAAAAAGGGAGAACTCTATAGTCTTGCTCTCAAAACAACCACTATCTCTCATATCGCGAAGATACTCCAATCAGATGGAAACTCTGAATGGCAAGATGCAATGAGAGAGTTATCGAGTCTCTATGGGGAACTTTCAGGTTTATGAGTAGATACTCCTATTCCTGTTCAGATAGAACTCAGTGGGAAAAATATCTCTATGAGACATCTTACACGAGACAGTATGATTACAGGAAGTATAGGAAGAGAAAAAACAGTTCCAGTACTCAGTGCAAATTTTCTGACTGTTGCTGGTTATAGCAAGTGAACCGAAGTAAATATCTCAAAAACTCCTGAGTTCTGGGCACTTTCATATACAGGAAATGATGGATATATATGAACTGCAAAAGCTACAGATACAGGAGCTACAGCATCAATCACAAAAGATGGAAAAGAGATAGCAAGAGCTTCTATCCAGAGTACAGGAGATATGAGTTGGACATATTCATGAAGTATACAACTCGATGATATCAACTATGAAGATGATAGTATTATTACTCGAACTTTTCGTCTGTTTGGTAATCTCAGAGATGAATTTGGAGACTTTGAAATCAAAACACCAAGTATATATACAGAATTCGAGGCGCTAGAAGGATTTAAAAAAAGCCGAGACGAAACCAGAATTGGTGCAATAAATACTTTTGTCTATCGACTCGATGACATCAAAGAGAGTGGAAAGAAATATCCACAGAACCCAAAAGACGGTTGTGTATCATCGATAAAATACCGTGTAAATGGATATAACCCATTTGATTCCTATAATTACCTCGATACTATCGGAGCATCTGGAACGTGTGCAGAAGGGTATTATTATAGAAAACTCAAAACACAGGATGGAAACGATGCTTATGTGCTTGCTGTAAAAACAGAGTCAAGAGAAAAGGCAAACTACGATAATGAAAGTGTAAATGTAACAACTGGAACATATGAAGGGATAGCAAAAAATATCGTGCAAAGTGGGTCAACTCTACCAGAAAATGGAGATTGGTACTTCGTAGTTATTTCCAAATAAATCCAAATAAAGAAAAATCCCCTGAAATTCAGGGGATTTTTTATAGGAAATTTAATTTGAAAACATCTTCATAGCACGGAGTTTTACCTCGATAGTTGCCTCTATCTCGAGTCTATCCCTGAGGAATATATTTCCTTTTTGAGAGAGAATAGAGAGAACGAGTTTATCATTGTATTCGAGACGATTTGTGAAGTCCTCGAGAGACATAATAGCGTATTTTACCTTCTTTCCGAAAAATGTCTTTTCGAGAAAGTTATTGAACTCTATTTTATCGAGCTCACCGATGATAAATATATCAACGATGTTATTTGTTGTTTCATTTCGAAAGTCGAGAATACCATTCGATATCGTCACGAGATCGAGAGTTTTTCTTCATTTGAAAAATTCCTTGAGTGGCGCCATGACATCATATGCTTTGAGGAACATCTCTTTGAGTTCGTTATAAATCAAAGAATTCCGATTCATATGATAGAATTTTTTCTTATTTTGTTCGTATGATTTGAGGATTCCGAGTGCTTCCAGATTCATGAGTTCTCGACGAACAGCATTGATTTGTTCATCGACATCTCGACAGAGTTCACGGATAAAAAACCCGTTACTATTACGAGAGACGACATCTTCTATGACGAGTTTTTCGAGGAGTTTGACGCGCGAGCGCGAACCAAAGAGTTTGACGAGATCCACGAGATAAATGGAAGAAAAATTGAACTAACCGCGAGTATATCAGAAAGAAAGGGAAATGCAAGAATTTTCTTATAGGAAAAATTAATTCAATTTGTATATCTGAAAGTACGTTGAATTAGGAATAATACTAAATGGACTTCAAGTTCATTGGAGAGTATATACTTCCAAATAATCTCATATATTAAGTTTAATAATAAAATCCGTTTTTACGGTAATAGTTGGACTACCATACACTATATAATTAGCACTAGAATCACTAAAATAGCTCATATATCCCTTCTGTAAGTCAACTCAATTTTTATATATTCGTATTCAATATCCTCAATTATTATCTTGGTCGTGATTAACAGATACAATTATGTGATATAATCAAGATTTTGTAATGGTTATTCTTTCTTTATTTACAGAACTAGAATGTACATCTAAATCATCAAACTCTTCACTATCCCATATGATTTTTGTCCATGAATTGGTAGGAATAGATTGGGAAGTACTAATCGCAAGAGAAGTACCCTCTCCATTTGTTGCTGTTGTCTGTACTGTTCCATCAGGAAACTTGTATCATCCACTTGTAGACTCTATAGTACCAGCTACAGAGAGTTTTTGTCATGGAGAAGTTGTTCAAATTCAAACATTTCCATTTCATCACTTTATAATCATATTTGTATCCACTGGGTCAATAGGATTGGAATCATCTTGGAATGCTATATCTTCTCAATGTGATGTTCGAATGACTAGATGTCATGGAATAGATGTTCATTCCTGAGCAAATATCATTCATCTCTTTAATCAAAGAGAGGTTAAAAGTCATACCTCTCCTTTTATCTCTATCTTTGAGGTTGGAGTATTTGTTCAAATTCCTACATTTCAGTTAGAGTAATCAATTCAAAACAAATTTTCTTTCCATTGGTTTCATAAAATTCCCGAAAGAGTTTGTATTTGTCATGAGAGAGTATTTATTCCTGTTCTCTGAGAGAGTACACTATCATTTACTTCCTGAAACCATCCATTCGCTATAACATCTC
>Ga0209594_1000174_pt1 | contig 48143 bp, 44 predicted proteins | sample AshMeaCrysSpring_FD_184126 | JGI IMG/M metagenome (GOLD analysis project Ga0209594, IMG submission 184126) | Groundwater microbial communities from Big Spring, Nevada to study Microbial Dark Matter (Phase II) - Ash Meadows Crystal Spring... | ecosystem: Environmental > Aquatic > Deep subsurface... | reverse complement strand
AAGCCGAGCGAGGTGGCCAAGAAGAGGCCGGGCGCCAAGAAGGCGAAGCAGGCCGCCGCCGGGAGCACGCCGCCACCGGAGCCGCCGGCCCAGTACTACGACCCGGGCACGGCGGGGATCGATCCGTCCTTCGGTCCGATCGACAAGACCGACGCCGCCAGGACCGACCGCATGCACATGCCGACCGGCGGCCGCAGCCGGGGCATCACCGGCCTCGGCGCCACCCCGGAGACGCCCGCCGGCGTCGGCCCGGCCGTACCCGACGTACCCGAGGCCGGGCCGGGGGTGCAGCTGCCGGCCCGCAAGACCCCGGGTGGCGCCGACATCAAGGAGTTCGGGCGGCCGGGAGACGCCATCCCGCCCGAGTACTTCGACGAGTTCGACGCCGCCTGGGACGCCGCCGTGGCGGCGGCCGAGGCCCGCTACCAGGCCGCCCAGGGCGGCACGCCCGACGTCGGCACCATCCCGGATGCGACCACGCCGGACGTCACCACGATCCCGGACGCCGCACCCGTCGACACATCGGCGGGCGGACCGCCGCCGCCCGACCACGTGGGACCGCCCGAGCCCGAGGTGGCACCCGTCGGCCCGCCCCCCGGCAGCGTCGCCTACGAGAAGCCGGCCGTGGAGCAGCTGGGCGGCACGGGACCCGACGACCCGAAGCGAGCCATCGGACGGGTCGAGAAGGCCAACACGGGCGACAACCCGGCGTTCACGGACCTGCACGAGGTGCGGGGCGACGGCCCGGCCGGCGTGAAGATCAACGACGTCAACATCGGGGCGCTCGAGAAGGGATCGGGCGCCAAGCTCATCGCCGACACCATCCGCGACGGCGGCCTCATCGAGAAGCCGGCGTTCCTCGAGGGCGAGATCGGCAACACGGCCACGCTCGAGCACCTGGCCGCCGGCGGCGACCTCGAGAGCGCCAAGCTGGCGAACCTCCGCCGCAACATCGCGAAGGAGCTCGGCGGCGAGGTCACCTCGATCACCATCACCGACAAGCACGGCACGCCACTCAGCCCGGCCGAGGTGCGCGAGCTGGCGGCCGCGGCCGTGGCGGGCAACCCGACGCCGGCGGTGAAGGATCGCCTGCCGCTGGTCCTGCGCAGCGACCTCACCTACCCCGACGCCGTCACCGTCCCCGACGCACCGGGCACCTCACCCGCCGGCGCGACCGGGGGGGGCCGCTCGGTCCCCGACGTCGCGACCATCGTCGAGGCCGCCCCCGGCGGCACCTCGAACGGACCACAGCCGTCGGGCAAGGCACCGACCGCTGGGCTGCCGCACGTCGACGAGGTCGCCAAGGGCATCGAGACGGCGTTCGGCAAGCGCCTGCCGCCCCCCGACAAGTACCTGAACCACGTGACCTACGACGACTTCGTCCTGGCCTGGGCTTCGGAGCACGGGCGTCCGGTCGAGGAGTTCCCGGGTGACGTCGTGGCGTTCGTGTCGCCGCGCGACGGCACCGTCCACTTCCCGAACTCCGTGACGCCGTCGACGGTGGCCCACGAGACCCTGCACGTGCTGACGAGCCCGGAGTGGATGCAGGGACCGGGGAACGTCACCTTCCTCAACGAGGGCGTCACCGAGCTGCTCACGGAGCGCTCCCTCGGTCGCCCGTCGGAAGAGGGCGTGAAGTACGGCAGCAACGTCGAGGTCGCCCGTGCCCTCGAGGGCCTCGTCGGCAGGGGCGTGCTCGAGGCGGCCTACTTCGACGGGAACGTGGCCGGCCTCGTCGAGGCCATCGACGCCAAGCTCGGCGCCGGTACGGCCGAGCGGCTGTTCGAGCTGATGCGCCTGGCCGGCCGCACGGGCGACGACGACCTCGTCGACGTCATGCAGACGATCATCGCCGGCGGCGGCCCGAAGGGTGGCGGCGCCGGTCCTGGCGGCGCAGGGGCGGGCCGCTCGACACCCGACCTCGCCACGCCGGTCACGGGCCCGGCCGGCGGTGACGCCGGCACCGTGAAGCAGTCACCTCCCGACCCGTCGACCGTGAGGGACCCCCAGCAGCTGCGGCCGGCGGCCGAAGGCACGGTCGTGGACGAGGTCGCGACCGACACGGTCACCAAGGTCACGGCCGGGCTCGCCCCCCAAACCAACGGCCCGACGGCGATCACGATGCCGGGCGGGTCGCTGACGCTGGTCGGTGAAGGCGGCAGCACGAGCGCCGGCTTCCTCGTGCGTGACGGCAACGGCAAGCAGTACCTCTTCAAGCCGACCGAGGGATCGGCCGTGTCGCAGCAGGGTGCCGACCGCGGCATCGAGGCGGGCTCGCTGGCCCGCCGAGCCGCCGCGGCAGCACAGCTCGCCAACACGGTGGGCGTCGAGACGCCCAAGGTGTGGCTCGTGGAGCTGCAGGAGGGCGGGCCCCTTCAGGGCCACGGGTCGCTGCAGGAGTGGGTGCCCGACGCCCGCACGATGCTCGAGATCGGTGCGAGCGGCAGCGCCGGGCGGGCCGCGCTCGAGGCGAACCCTGCCTACCAGCGCCAGCGGGCCGACCTCGACGCCCTCGACTACCTGACGAACAACCTCGACCGCACCACCCGCAACCTCCTCGTCTCGGGTGAGGGCCCGGGTCTGAAGCTGACCGCTATCGATCAGGACCAGACGTTCGCGCCCCTCACCGAGGACCAGGCCGGGCCCCGCTGGGCGAGCGAGGGCAACGACCCCTTGCGCTACCAGGCCGCCGGACGGGCCAACGCCTTGCCCGACCCGGCCCACGTGTCGGCGGAGGTCCGGGCCCGCATCCTCGCCCTGGCCGCCGATCCTGACGGCGCAGCGGCCTCGCTGCGCCCCTACCTGAGCCCCCGAGAGCTGGCGCTGTTCCAGCAGCGCCTCGCCACGCTGGCCCAGCACCTCGGCGGCCAGACGCCGGGCTCTTGATGGCCGAGCCACCCAACGGCGGCACCGGCATCTGCCCGGCCTGCGACCGCTACCACCACTGGACGGCGCCGTACGGGACACCCCGCTGCGACGCCTTCCCGTCGGGCATCCCGATCGACGTGGTGCTCGGGCGGCTCGACCACCACGCACCCGTGCCCGGCGACGGCGGCCGCCGGTTCCTCCCGGTCGCACCTCGCCCGCCCGCAACGTCGGCCCTTCGGTTCGTCGACGTGGTCGAGCTGCACCGGCGGCGCTCCGACGGCGGCGCCGAGGTCGCAGCCCGCTTCGTCGACGCCCTCGACGGCCAACTCGACGTGGTCGAGGTCGCGGCGGGCGGGGCCGTGCTGGCCGACGGCCTGCTGGCCGAAGGCGTGCCCTCCCCCACCGGGCTCCTCACCCGCGGTGACGGCGGTGCAGTGCTGGGAGCCCTCGCTCGTGCCACCCAGGGGAGCCGGATCTGGGCCTCGCCGGTGTTCTCGCTCGAGCACGGCCACGCATACCTGCCCGCACCGGCGGCCGATCTCGAGGTGCCCGGGTTCACCGTCGACGAGCGGCTCGGCCTCGTCGACGCACTCCGCCACCGGGGCACCGCCGACGTCGCAGAGCGGTTCGTGGCCCGCTGCCCCCGTCACCCGGTCGCCCGGTGCCCGTTCACGGGCGACGTGCTGCAGCTCCCGGTCGACGACGTGGGCTTCGACAGTCCGTTCTGGGACGCCGAGCGGCCGCTGCGCCCGCGCCTCGAGGCGCCGGCCACCTGGATCACCTCCACGGGAGCCGTCGCCCTGCGAGGCGCAGTGCCGAACTGGCCGGCGCTCGTGGCCCCGGGCCCGTCGGTGCCGGCCGTGCTGCCCCGCCTCCTCGCCGACGCCGCCGTCGTGGCTGTGCTGTCGTCGATCACCGTCGGCCGCGATCCCGCCTGGGTGGTGTCGTACTTCCGGTCGCCGGACGCGCTCGGCGAACCGGGCACCGCCGACCTCTGGGGCACGCGGGCCGCCCCCGACGGGCGGCGAGCACCGGTGGCCGCCGCGGAGCTCGACGCCGACCTCGGCCGATGGCTGGCCGACGGCCGCCTGCGCTGGATCGCCCCCGGCGACGTGACCGCCGCGCTGCGCGAAGGCAACGCCGGCTGCCCGTACCTCGGCCTCGGCACCGACACCCGTCTCATCGTCGTCCGCAACGGCGTCGCCGACCGGGTCGACCGCCTCCCGTGACCGCCTCCGGCGCGACCGGGGGAGCTGCGGGGCCGGTCAGGCCGGGGTGGCGGCGATGATGGGGAAGTACTTGCCGAACTCGGCCGCCACGCAGAGGCGGCCCAGCTTGCGGTACTCCCGCTGCACGGCCTTGATGAGGTGCTCCATGTCGATGGGCGCATCGTCGGTGGCCGCGAGGTAGGCGGCCGTGACGGCGACGTTGCGGATGTTCCCGCCCGACAGCTCGAAGGCGTCGGCACAGAACTCGAGGTCGAGGTGAGCCACCCGAGGCACGGTGTCGCCGAGGCAGTGGCGCCAGAGCTTGAGCCGGTAGACGGGGTCGGGCTGCGGGAAGTCGACCATCACGTCGAGGCGACGGGCGAACGCCTCGTCGAGGTTGGCCCGCAGGTTCGTGGCGAGGATGGCGAGGCCGCCGAAGCGCTCCATCCGCTGCAGGAGGTAGGCCACCTCGACGTTGGCGTAGCGGTCTCGGGCGTCCTTCACCTCGCTGCGCTTGCCGAACAAGGCGTCGGCCTCGTCGAAGAACAGCACGCCGTTCACCCGCTCGGCCTCGCCGAAGATGCGATCGAGGTTCTTCTCGGTCTCGCCGATGTACTTGTCGACCACGGTCGCCAGGTCGACGGTGTAGAGGTCGAGGCCGAGGTCGTGAGCGATCACCTCGGCAGCCAGCGTCTTGCCGGTGCCCGACGGCCCGGCGAACAACGCCGTGCAGCCCTCGCCTCGGCCACCACCGCGTCGCATGCCCCAGGTGTCGAGCACCTGCTCACGGAAGCGGATGCGGGCCACGAGCTCCTGCAGGAGCTCGAGCGGCTCGGCCGGCAGGATCAGCTCGGTCCACGACGCCGCCGGCGCCACGCGGGTGGCCAGCCGCTGCAGGCCGGCCGAGTTCTGGCTCCGGGCACCGACGTGGATGTCGTCGGCGCTCACCGGCCGCCCGGCGTACTCGGCCAGCAGCCGGGCCGAGCGGGCGGCCCGCACGACGTGGTCGGGCCCGAGCCGGAACGCCGCAGTCGTGACACCGGGATCGAGGCCGGGCACCGTCGCGCCGTCGAGCGAGCGGTTCCACAGGCGGGCCCGCTCGACCCTGTCGAGCACGGGCGCGTCGAGCAGCAGCGGCGTCCGCGGTGACCAGTCGGGCTCCCAGCGCTTGGTGCCGTGGAGCACGATCGGCTCGCTGCCCTCGGTGGCCAGGCGGATGGCCGGCAGGTCGCGCTCGGCCAGCGCGTCGATCGGTCCGGCCACGAGCCCGCCGCCCACGAGGAGGGCTTCTCGGTGGGCGGCACCAATCACGCTGGCCAGGGGCTCGGTGCCGTCGAGGCGCTGCAAGTCGACGCACACGGCCCGCCGACCGGCCAGTGCGAGCGCGCCGGCGGCGGCGTCGCGAGCCATCCCTCCCGGTCGCTCCTGGAGATACACGAGCGCGCTGCTGTCGGCGACGATCGGCGCCAGCCGCCCGGCCACCTCCGAGGCGAGCGGGAGCGACGTGACGAGCAGCGGCCGGAGGTGGAGGTCGGGCTGGTCGTCACCGAGCAGGGCGCCCACGACGCGGTCGGGCACCCGCAGGGCGCGGGTGAGGAACGGGCGGTCGGCGTCGTCGACCGTCACCAGGTTGAGGCGCACCAGCGCCCCCTCGGGCGCCAGCCGAGCCCGGTCGTCCGGGTCGGCGAGGTCCCGGCCGGCCAGACGCAGCGCCAGCCCCACCGTGGCCCGCCGCCGCGTCACGTCGTCGTGCAGGTAGCCGTACAGCTTCTCGAAGCGCGGGTCGAGGTCGGGAGCGACCGCGACCATCAACAGGTCGAGGTCGACGTCGTCGATGCCGAGGCGCGAGCCGAAGGCGAGCAACGGCCCGTCCTCGAGCGGCGCCAGGGCGCCCGGCCCGAACGCCAGCGGCGCGCCGTCGTCGATGAGGCGGCCGATGTGGACCTCCGTGAGGTAGAGGCCGCGCATCGGATCGTCGGGCGTGGGGTCGGCCGCCTTGCGCAGGCCGGTGGCCACCGCCACGCGCTCGGCCACGGCGGCCAGGCGCTGGAGCACTGCGTCGCGGAGATCCTCCATCGGTCAGTCGCGCGGGAGGCCGCGGATGCGGAAGATGCGACCGGGCTGGTCGTCCTGACCGGTCCGCAGCGTCTCGTCCTGGGCCGAGAGCTCGGCCGCCTCGGCCTTGGCCTTCTCGGTGCGGGCCTTGCGGGCCAGCGCCAGCCGTGCCGGTCCGGTCAGCGGCTTGCCCTCCGGGGTGTGGGTCGGCACGCCGAGCTCCTCGAGCTCGGCCTCGATCTCGGGGGGCAGGGCCTGGGCCGCCACGGCAGCGTCGCTGCCGCGGCCGCCCTTGCCGCGCGCCCCCGAGGCCATCTTCGACGCCGCCTCGGCCTTCGCAGCGTCGCCGCCCTTGCCCTTGCGGGTCGGCACCGCCTCGGTGCTGGTCCCCGGGCGAGACACGGCGATCCTCGGCTGCTCGACGACCGGCGGGCCGGCCTCCTCGACGCGGCCCGGGTCGAACGGCGCGATGACGGCGAGGTCGAGCGAGGGCTTGAGCTCGCCACCCATCGCCGACCACACGTCCGAGATCGACCGGTCTTCGGTGGGCGGCATTGCGACCGCAGTGATGACGGGCTTGCCGGTGGAGCCGAGACCGCCCGCCAGCAGCTCGGGCGGCAAGACGTCGGACCGCAGGAAGGCGCCCAGGAGCGACGACAGCAGCCGATGCTCGTCCTCCGGACGCTGCGTCCAGGCCGTGAGCAGGTAGCTGAGCTTGAAGCGACGGGGTGGGGCGCGGCGCTCGACCACCAGCCCGGACTCGTCGCGGACCTCTTCCATCACGAGCTCGCGACGGCTGAGGTCTTCGCGGATGTCGTACAGGTAGCAGCTGATGGTCGGCGTCGTGCGCTTGGCTGCCCACTCCTTCGTGGGGGCCTCGAAGCTGATATCGACCCCGGAGCCGTTCACGACGTCACGGCGGATGAGGGCCTTCAGGGTTTCGTCGACGTCGTGGATCATGCGACCTCCATCGTCGTCCTGCGGCAGGCGACCCCTCCACGACCACCGCCCCGCCGCGGGGGCACCACCCGCTGCCCGATCGGGCAGTCGCCGTCGCTCAGATCAGGCCGGACTTCACGGCGTAGGCAACGGCGTGCGACCGGTTGCGCAGGTTGAGCCGGGAGGTGAGGTCGTGGATGATGTTCTTGATCGTGCGCTCGCTGTAGGCGAGCTGGCGGGCGATCTCGCCGGTGTCGTGGCCGTCGGCCAACAGGCGCAGCACGTCGAGCTCGCGGTCGGTGAGGCCGGTCGGGCCGATGCCGCGTGGCGCCAGCACCTGGCGCTGCAGGTGGCCCATCTGGGCCAGCAGGCGGCCGAGGAGGTCGGGGGCCAGCGTCCCCTCGCCGTTGGCTGCGGAGCCGACGGCGGCGGCCAGCACCTCGGGCGTGGCTTCCTTGCGCCGCAGCACGCCGCAGGCGCCCACCTCGACGGCGACCATGAGACCGGCGTCGTCGAGCGTGGACACCACGAGCACGACACGCGGGCAGCCGTTGCGCTGGACGGCCCTCACGGTGCGCGCGCACGCCTCGTCCATCTCGTCGACGATCACCACTGCGACGTCGGCGGTGTCGATGTCGGCCGCCTCGACCACCAGGATCTCCGGCCGCTGCCGCAGCTGTGTCGCCACGCCAGCCTGGGAGATCGGGTCTTCCCCGAACACGAACGCCCGCACCCGACCTGCCATCGTCTCCACCCCCGAGTCGGTGCCGCGAGCCCCGTTGCTGCGGCTGCCACCGGGCCGCACTCTGCGCCGGCTGCCTCCACATGCGCTCCACGGTGACTCAACGGGCACGGGCCAGGGGGCGAAGGGGCAGACCCCCCTGCACGAGGGATCGCTTCGCCCACCCTCCGCGTCGGAGTACCTTTCCCGCTCATGGGTGCCAGTGCAGCTCTCCAGGCGACCGAAGTCGTCGTCGCTCCCGGTAGTGACGCGACGGTCGAGCTCCGCGTCCGCAACACCGGGACAGTCGTCGACCAGTTCACCTTCCAGATCATCGGGAACACCGCCGGGTGGACCAGCGTCGAACCGCCGCAGGTGTCGCTGTTCCCTGGCGCCGAGGAGACCGTGCGGGTCACGTTCCGCCCGCCGCGTGCTCACACGACGCTGGCCGGCACCGAGCCCTTCGCCGTCAAGGTGGAGTCACGGGAAGACCCCGAGGGCTCCGTGGTGGAAGAGGGCGTGGTCACCGTCGAGCCGTTCGACGACCGCTTCGCCGAGCTGATCCCCCGCACCTCGCGCGGCTCGCGCGGTGGCGAGCACGACCTGGCCCTCGACAACAAGGGCAACGCGGCGTCGAACGTGCGCATCACGCCCATCGACGCCGACGGGCAGCTGTCCTTCGACGTCGACCCGCCCGCCCTCAAGTCCGAGCCGGGTACGGCGGCGTTCTCCAAGGTCCGGGTCAAGCCGCAGAAGAAGTTCTGGCGTGGCGTGCCCGTCACCAAGCCGTTCAAGGTGCTGGTCGAGGAGGAGGGCAAGGCACCGATCGAGGTCGACGGCGCCTTCCTGCAGGAGCCGCTGCTGCCCCGCTGGCTGTGGAAGGCGCTCCTGGCCCTGCTCGCCCTGGCGATCCTGTTCGCCATCTTGTGGTTCACCGTGCTGCAGCCGAGTATCGAGTCGACCGCCAAGCAGGTGGCCCAGGAAGAGGTGGCCCCGGTGGTCAGCGTGGTCGAAGAGGAGCTCGGCGTGACCGTGCCCGAGGCCGGCAGCGAAGGCACCGGCGACGGCGGCCCCGACGGGCAGGCCACCACGACGACGGCCCAAGCCCCGCCCACGACGCAGGGCGGCGGTGGCGGCGACCTGGGCGACCCGTTCGACTTCCGCCTGGCCGCGTCGGCCAGCGTCGGCGGGTCGGGCACGGCGAGCACGTTCACCGTGCCGGCCGGCAACACGTTCTCGCTCACCGACATCGTGATGCAGAACCCCAACGGCGACAGCGGCCGCCTGGTGATCGCCCGTGACGGCGACCCCCTGTTCGAGTCGTCGCTCGAGAACTTCCGCGACCTCGACTACCACTTCGTGTCGCCGTACATCTTCACCGAGGGCCAGAACCTGACCGTGCAGATCACGAGCTGCACCGTGAGCGGACTCAACAACGGCACCTGCTCGGCGGCGGTGTCGTTCGCCGGCTTCGTCGGCTGATCCTCGGCGGTCAGGTCGCGAGCGCGTCGACCACGGCCTCGACGAGCCCGTCGAGGCTGTGGGGCGACGCCTCGCGGCGCACCACGAGCCCCGCGGCCCGAGCGACGTCGCTCGTCACCGGCCCGATGGTGACCACCACCGGCGGCACCCGGGTTCCCGCCGCCAGGTAGGCCCGCACGGTCGAGCCGGACGTGAACGTGACGGCGTCGGCCGCAGCCGCCCGCTCCAGCAGCTCGGGCGCCGGGTTCGCCGCCACCGTGCGGTACGCGACGACGGCGTCGACGGTCCAGCCCTTGGCCCGCAGCCCGTCGGCCAGCACCGGCCGGGCCTGCTCGGCCTGCACCGCCAGCACCCGGCCGGGTCCGGGCGGGAACACCTCGACGAGACCCTCGGCGACCGACCGCTCCGCCACGAGATCCGAGGCCAGGCCGCGGGCGGCCAGCGCCGCTGCGGTACCGGGTCCGACCGCCGCCAGTCGCACGCCGTCCGGCCACGGCCCGGCCGCATCGGCCAGGCGCTCGGCGCCGTTGGCCGAGGTGACCACGGCCCAGTCGTAGCGGGCGAGGTCGGCGACGGCCTTCGCCAGCGCCGCACCACCGTCGGACGGCTCGGCGACCGCGATCACCGGTAGCTCCACGACCACGGCGCCGAGCGCCGTGAGGCGCTCGGCGAGGGGTCCGGCCTGCTCGGCGGCCCGGGTGACCACGACGGTGCGCCCGGCCAGCGGCCTCACCCGAGGAACGTCCGGCACAGCCGCACCCAGCACTGCGTGGTGAGGGCGAGCGACTCGACGTCGATGCGCTCGTCGTTGCCATGGAACCGACCGGCGAAGTCCTCGAACCCCATCGACCGCGAGAACAGCCCGAACCCGTAGGCGACGGCGCCGATGGCACGGAAGAACACGGCATCGGTCCCGCCGGCGGTCGTGCGGGCCAGCAGATGGGCATCGGGGAACACCGCCCGGGCGAGGCCGTCGATGGCGTCACCGAGCGGGGTGGCCAGGGGGCTGGCCGTGGCCGGCCGCGCACCCCCGAGCCGTTCCACGGTGACGTGGGCGGCCAGGTCGCCGAGGGCCTCGGCCACCACGCGGTCGACCTCCTCGTCGTCCTGGCCGGGCAGGGTCCGGATGTCGACGTCGAGCGCCACCTCGTCGGGGATCACGTTCGTCTTCACCCCGCCGTGGATCACGTTGGGCGACATCGTCAGATGGGTGCAGGCGTGGGCGATGCGGTTCACCGGCGCCGGCAGCGCGGCGCAGGCGTCGAACACCCGGGCCGGGTCGACCAGCGCGGCCCGCAGCTCGGCCGGCACGTCGAGGTGGTCGACGTACGACCGCCATACGTCGTCGACACGGGCGGCCGGTCGGAACGTACCGAGGCGCCGGACCACCTCGGCCGCCTTCACGAGCGCGTTGTCGGTCCCGTAGGGCATCGAGCCGTGGCCGGGCGTCCCGTGCACCCGCAGGCGGCGCCACGCGACGCCCTTCTCCCCGACCGTCACGACGATGCCGTGCCCGGCCGGGCCGTCGACGTGCCAGCCGCCCGACTCGGTGATCACGTAGTCGCACCGCACGGCGTCGGTGTGGCGCACCAGCCACTCGGCGCCGTGGACCCCGCCCGCCTCCTCGTCGGCCACGCCGACGTAGACGAGGGTGCCTCGCGGTCGCCAGCCCGAGTCGGCCAGGTGGCGCATCGCCACCGCCATCGACGACGTGAGGTTGAGCATGTCGATGGCGCCACGGCCCCACACCTCGCCGTCGACCAGCTCGCCGGCGAACGGGTCACGCGACCACCCCGACGGCGTCACCGGCACCACGTCGGTGTGCCCGAGCAGGCACAGCGTGGGAGCGCTGGGGTCGGTGCCCTCGATGCGGGCGACGATCGAGCGGCGGCCGGGTGTCGGTTCGAACGTCTCGACGTCGAGGCCCCCGCCCTCGAGGAACGACTGCAGTGTGTCGGCCGACCGGTGCTCGTGGCCGCTCTCGGGCGTGCCGTCGTTGACGCACTCGTTGCGGATCAGCTGCTGCAGCAACGCGACCGTGTCGCCGGTGACCGGTTCGTCGGTGGAGCTCATCACCCCATGGTGGCCGACGGGGCGACGGTCAGGTGCCGAAAGCGGCGCGAACCTCGGCCGCCACGGCGTGGCCGAGGGCCGACGGGTCGACGCCGGTGGCGGAGCGTCGCACGACGCGGCGGCCGTCGGGGTCGGCCAGGAGCCCCTCGAGGCGAAGCGACCCGTCGACGTGCACGGTGGCGTGGCCGGCCACCGGCAGCGTGCACGAGCCTCCGATGCCGGCCAGGAACGCCCGCTCGGCGTCGACCTGGCGCCGGCTCGGTGCGTGCTCGATGGCGGCCAGCACCTCGCGGGCGGCCAGGTCGCCCTCGCGGCACTCCACCGCGACAGCACCCTGGGCCACCTGGGGCAGCATTACGGCTGGGTCGAGCACCTCGGCGACGCGGTCGGTGAGGTCGAGGATCTGCAGCGCCGCCATCGCCATCACCACGGCGCCGCGCAGAGGCACCTTGTCGAGGCGGGTCGGGATGTTGCCGCGCAGCTCGACGAAGGCGAGGTCGGGTCGAGCGGCCGCCAGCAGCGCCCGCCGGCGCACCGAGCCAGTGGCCACCGTGGCCCCGGGGGCGAGGTCGGCCAGCCGTGCCCCGACGAGTGCGTCACGAGGGTCACGCCGCTCGGGCACGGCGCCGATCACGAGCCCTTCGGCGGCCAGGCTCGGGAGGTCCTTGGCCGAGTGGACGGCGAGGTCGGCCCGCCCGTCGAGGACCGCCCGCTGCACCTCCTTGACGAACACGCCCTGGCCGCCGATGGCGTGCAAGGGGACGTCGGTGCGCACGTCGCCGGTGGTCTGCACGAACAGCAGCTCGACGCGCACGTGCGGGTTGGCGGCCATGACGAGCGCGGCGACCGCCTCGCTCTGGGTGCGGGCCTGGGCACTGCCCCGAGTGGCCAGGACGAGCCGGGTCACGGGTGGCCGGCCCGAGCGGTGGTCACTGCAGGTCGAACAGGTCCCGCACGGCGCCGGCGTTGCGCTCGCCCCGCGGGGTGCCGGCGTCGAGCTTCAACCGGACCGTCGGCTCGTGGAGCAGCTTCGCCACGAGGCCGCGCGTCAGCGCCTCGACGGCCTCGCGCTCGCGCTCCCCCAGACCGTCGAGGCGGGCCCGGAACCGCTCGAGCTCGGCGACCCGCAGGGCCTCGGCCCGCTCGTGGAGCGCGGCGACCAGCGGTGCCGCCTGGCGGGCCAGCGCGGTGTCGAGGTAGCGGCGGACCTCCTCGTCGACGATCCCGGCGACGAGGGCGGCCTCGGCCTGCCGCCCCGCCAGTGCCCGGGCGGCCCAGTCGCGGAGGTCGTCGAGGTCGAGGAGCGTGACGCCGGGCAGGGCGCCGACCATCGGCTCGACATCACGGGGGACGGCGACGTCGACGACGAGGAGCGGCCGATCGGGCCGGGCTTCCATCACCGACGCCACATGGTCGCGCTCGACGACGTAGGTACCGGCACCCGTCGACGTGAGCAGGACGTCGGCGTCGACCAGGGCGCCGTAGGCGTCGGGCAGCGCGACGGCTGACCCGCCGACGCGGGCGGCCAGGGCCACGGCCTTGTCGTGGGTGCGGTTGGCCACCAGCACGTTGCCGGCGCCCTCGGCGGCCAGCGCCACCGCCATCCCCTCGCCCATCTCGCCGGCGCCGATGACCACGACCCGGGCGCCCCGCAACGACCCGAGGCGCTCGTTGGCCATCTCGACAGCGGCGTACGACACGCTGGCCGTGCCGCGCCCGATGGCGGTGTCGGTGCGGGCCCGCTTGCCGACCTCGACGGCGTGGCGGAACAGCAGGTTGAGCGAGCCGCCTGCCGTGCCCTCGACCTGAGCCACCTCCCAGGCGTCCTTCACCTGGCCGAGGATCTCGGCCTCGCCGAGCACGTCGGAGTCGAGCCCGGCGGCCACCTCGAACAGGTGCGTGACAGCCGCATCGTCGTGCTGGCTGTAGAGGTGCGGGTGGAGATCCTCGGGAGCCAGGTGGGCGAGGTCGCAGAAGAAGTCACGGATGTCCTGGTAGGCGCCGTGGAACTTCTCGGCCACCGCGTAGACCTCGGTGCGGTTGCACGTCGACAGCACCACCGCCTCGCGCACGTGCGGGCGGGCGCGCAGGTCGTGAAGCGCCTTCACCAGGCGCTCGTCGGCGACGGTGGTCCGCTCGAGCAGCTCGAGCGGGACGGTGCGGTGGTTCAGGCCGATGACGACGATGGACAACGCGACTCCTCAGTGGCCTCGTCGAGACGTGGCCGCCTCGTGCCAGCCTACGCGCCGGGCCGCCTCGCACCACACCTCGACGGGCCGTGCCCGCAGTGAGCTCACGCGCTGGCCGGCTCACCGGTGGCGGGCTCCGTCGGGCCGCCGCCGTGGCGCTGCTGGTAGAAGCTGAGGATCTGCAGCTCGACGGCGAGGTCGACCTTGCGCACCACCACGCCCCGGGGAACGGTGAGCACCACCGGGGCGAAGTTGAGGATGCTGGCCACACCGGCCTCGACGAGCCGGTCGGCCGCCTGCTGCGCTGCGACCGCCGGGGTGGCGATCACGCCGATCGTCCCGGAGCCGGCGCCCACCAGCGCGGCCAGGTCGTCGAGGTGGCGCACGGGAACGCCGTTCACCGCGGTGCCGACCTTGGCCGGGTCGACGTCGACGAGCGCCGCCACCGGAAAGCCCCGCTCGTCGAAGCCGGCGTAGTTCGCCAGCGCGTGGCCCAGGTTGCCGGCACCGACGATCACCACCGGCCACTCGCGGTTCAGGCCGAGCTCGCGGCTCATCTGGTACTGCAGGAACTCGACGTCGTAGCCGACGCCACGGGTGCCGTAGGTGCCGAGGTAGCTGAGGTCCTTGCGGACCTTGGCGGCGTTCACGCCGGCCAGCTCGGCCAGCCGCTCGCTCGAGACGTTCGTGGTGCCGTCGGCGGCGACCTCGTAGAGGATGCGCAGGTAGACGGGAAGGCGGGCGACCGTGGCCTCGGGGATCCGTCGACGGCTGCGCTCCGACATGCGCTCCGGAGGCTACGGCGGTCGTGCACGCGTTCACAAAGCCGACCCGTCACCCCCTACCCTGCCCCCGATGGTCACGATGGAGGCCGCCCTCGCCGCCACCGCCACCCTCGTCGCGGTCGCCTTCGCGCTGTCCACGTTCGAGCGCTGGCTGGCCCGTCGGCGGCCCCACGAGCTGGCCTGGACCGTGTCGCTCGCGTTCTTCGCGGCGGCGTCGGCGGCGCTGTGGCTCGGGGCCACCCGGGGGTGGGACGCCCCGACGTTCCGGGCGTTCTTCCTGTTCGGCGCCATCCTCAACGTGCCGTGGCTGGCGCTCGGCAGTGTGTACCTCCTGGCCGGCCGCCGCATCGGCGACCCGATCGCCACCGGCGTGGCCCTGGTGTCGGCGTTCGCGGCCGGCGTGCTCGTCGTGGTGCCGCTCGAAGCGCCCCTGCCGGTCGAGGGGCTGCCTCGCGGCAAGGACGTGTTCCCCGTCGGGGTGCGAGCGATGGCCGCGGTGGCCAGCGGGGTGGGCGCGGTCGTGGTGATCGCGCTGGCCCTGTGGTCGGTGTGGCGGTTGCTACGGGGCCGGTCGCGCGGCGTGGCCGGCCCGGTGGAAGCACCCGGGCGACTGGCGGCCGGCAACCTCCTGATCGTTGCCGGCACGCTCGTGCTGTCGGCCAGCGGGAGCCTCAACGCCCGCCTGGGCGAGATGGAGGCGTTCGCCGTCACTCTCGTGGTCGGCGTGGTGCTGCTGTTCGCCGGGTTCCTCGTGGCCACCTCAGCATCGGCGCCCCGCAGCGCGAGCGCGTCAGCGAAGGATGCGGCGCAGGATCTTGCCGCCCATGCCCTTCGGTAGCTCGTCCACGAACAGCACCTTGGTCGGGCACTTGTAGCGGGCGAGGTGGTCGTGGGCAAAGGCGATGAGCTGCTCCTCGTCGGCCTCGCGGCCCGGTGCCATCACCACGTACGCCTTCACCGCCTCGCCGGTGAACGGGTGCGGTACGCCGACCACCGCCACCTCGTCGACCCCCGGGTACTCGAGCAGCACCTCCTCCACCTCGGCGGGGTAGACGTTGAACCCCGACACGATGATCAGGTCCTTGGCCCGGTCGACCAGCCACAGGTAGCCGTCGTCGTCGAGCACGCCGACGTCGCCGGTGCGCAGCCACCCGTCGGCGTGAAGGGCGCGGTTGGTCGCCACCGGGTCGTTCCAGTAGCCGAGGAACACGTTCGGTCCCCGCACCCAGATCTCCCCGGCGTCGCCCTGCTCGACGTCGTCGCCGTCGTTGTCGACCACCCGCACGACCACGCCGTGCACGGGCTGGCCCACCGAGCCGACCTTGGGCTCGACACCGACCGAGGTGGTGACGACCGGGGAGGCCTCGGTGAGCCCGTAGCCCTCGCGCAGCGTGATGCCGAAGCGCTCGCGCAGCTGGTGCATCGTGTCCTCGGGCATCTTCGCTGCGCCCGTGAGCGCGTGGCGGACGTTGGCGAAGGCGCCCGGCTGGGCACCGGAGACCTGGGCGATGGCCTGCCACATCGACGGCACGCCTGGCACGATCGTGACGCCCCGCTCGAGGATCGTGTCGAGCGTGGTGCTCGGGTCGAAGCGCATCACGAGCACCACGGAGGCGCCGGCCGCCAGCGTGAGGAACAGCACGACGTTGAGGCCGAAGATGTGGTACAGCGGAAGCAGGCCGAAGACGATGTCGTCGGGACCGATGCGGTCGGGCATGGCCATGGCCTGGTCGATGTTGGCGAGCAGGTTGCCGTGGCTGAGCATCGCCGCCCGCGGGGCGCCGGCGGTGCCGCTCGTGAACAGCAGCACGGCCAGGTCACCGGGCTCGACGTCGACCACCGGCACCGGCTCGGCGGCCAGCAGGTCGTCGAGGTGGTGCGTGGCCGTGGGCACATCGCCGTTGGCGCTGATCACGTGCTCGACGGTGGGGATGCGGGCCCGGTCGACGTGGGACCACGCGACGGCGGCGCTCGGGCCGAGCAGCACGGCCTTGGCCCCGACGTCGTTGAGCTCGTGCTCGATGGCCGGGCCCGGGTTGGTCGGGTTGAGCGGCACGGCGATGGCGCCGAGGCCGAGCACCGCCAGCACCGTGTCGACGAAGTAGCGCTTGTTGGCGAACAGCAGCGCCACCCGGTCGCCCCGCCCGATGCCCAGCGCCGCCAGCCCGCCGCGCAGCCGGGCGACCTCGTCGCGCAGCTGCCCGTAGGTGGTCGGACGGCCGCGGCTGACGAGCGCGACCGCGTCGGCCGGGTGCGGGTCGATGATCGTGGCCAGGTTCACGGCGCCCCCTTGGTGTGGCGAAGCGTAGGCCCTTCGCCGGGGGTGGGGCCCACCGGCGTCGGTCAGCGGCTGGCCAGCAGCAGCTGGATGACACCTGCCGAGAGAATCACCACGAGCAACAACGCGATGGCGAGAGTGGTGGCGGGCCGCATCGCTGACGACGCTACCGTCGCCGCGCTCACGACCGCGGGCGCAGCTGCACCGCGGTGGTCGACCCCAGCTCCTGGGGGTCGGTGAGGGGCGACAGCACGACGGGATCGCCGGCGGCGAGGTCGAGCTCGCGCGCCGCCGATCGCCGGTCGAGGGCCACCGACAGCAGGCCGTAGCTGTCGACGACGAGGCCGATCCCCGAGCCGATGCCGGCGTAGGTGTCGGCGACGGTGGCCGCCCGCACCTCATCGCCGAGGCGCAGCCGCACCCGTTCGCCCCAGCCGGCCACCTCGTCGGGACCGACGTTGAGCTGCGCGTTGCCGAACCGGTCGACCCACAGCACCTCGCCGACCACGGTGTCGCCCTCCTCCCGAGACAGCGGCACCAGGCCCGGCAGCAGTCCGAGCGGGTCGACGGTCTCGCCCAGCTCGAGCAGGTCGACGCCGTTGCAGAGGTGGGCGGCGACGGGCGCGAACACGTCGCGACCGGCGAACGTGCGCCCCGGGGCGGCGAGGTGGAACTGGTCGTCGGTCAGCGCCACGCACCGGCCGACGCCGCCGGCCATGGCCACCGCCGGAGCCAGCAGGCCGTTGTCCGGGCCGACGAGCACCCCGGCGCCGCCCGCCACCTCGACGGCCACGGCCCGGCGCTCGGTGCCCACGCCGGGGTCGACGACGGCCAGCACCACGCCGGCGGGCACGTACTGGATGCAGCGGGCGAGCGTGAGCGAGCCGGCCCGGACGTCGTGGACCGGCACCTCGTGGGTGAGGTCGATCACGGTGACATGGCGGGCCAGGTCACGGATGACACCCTTCACCACGCCCACGAACTCGTCGGCCGTGCCGTAGTCGGACAGGAACGAGACGGTGTCGAAGCGCTCCGACATGCACGGCACGCTAGGGGCGGCGGCGCCGGTGGAGGGGCCCCTTCGCGTACAGGGCTGGTGCCGACCCCCCGACGGCACCAGCCCTGACGGCGCGTCCCGGGCGAACCCGGCGCGTCACCCGCTCGCACCCCGGAGGGTCAGGCGGATCGAACGACGCTGACAGTACGTCAGCCGTGGCCTACGAGAAAAGCGTCACTTCCATGACGAAATGAGTCTCACTCTCAACCACCGCCGTTCTCACCGTGGTGGCTCGTGCGCCGGAGGCTCACGTGGCACCACAGTCGCCGCCGGCGTGGTCAGGAGCCGGCGAGCTGCTTGCTGCGGGCGGTGGCGGCGGTGACGGCGTTCACGAAGGCGGCGCGCACGGCGGCCTCTTCGAGCGCGTGGAGCCCGGCCGCGGTGGTGCCGCCCGGGCTGGTGACGCCGTGACGCAGCGATTCGGCCGACTGGCCCGACTCCGCCAGCAGCCGCGCCGAGCCGACGAGCAGCTGCACCACGAGGTCGCGGCTGACCTCGCGAGCCAGGCCCGCGAGGACACCGGCGTCGATGAGCGCCTCGGCCACGAGGAAGAGGTAAGCGGGGCCGGACCCCGACAAGCCCGTGACGGCGTCGAGCTGGTACTCGGGCACCCGAACGACGATGCCGACTGCAGACAGGATGCCGGCGGCCCAGTCGAGGTCGGCATCGGTCGCCCGTGAGCCGGCAGCGATGGCAGCCGCGCCGGCGCCCACGAGGGCGGGGGTGTTCGGCATGGCCCGAACCACCGCTGCCTTCGTGCCCAGCGCAGCCTCGATGCTGGCGGTGGTGACGCCGGCCGCCACCGACAGCACCCGCTCCACCCGCGCCGCGGCGCAGGCTCGGCACACCGTGGCGATCTCGCCCGGCTTCACGGCCAGCAGCGCGGCATCGGCCGGGCGGGTGAGGCCGGCCAGCACCTGCACGCCCGGGAACCGCTCGACGAGCTCCTTTCGCCGCGCCTCGCTCACCTCGACCACGGCCAGGTCCTCCGGAGCCGCCCAACCGGCAGCCAACAGCCCGCCCAGCAGGGCAGCGCCCATGGTGCCGCCGCCGAAGACGGCCAGCCGGGTGGCGGGAGGCGAGGGCGCATCGGTCATGGAGCGAGATTGAACCACCTGCAGGCCGCCGAGCGTGCACCCGATGAGGCCCGCGGCCCGGCGGGGGGGGGACCGCCGGGCCGGGACCGGGCGGTCCGCACTTCCCCGAACGGTTGCCGCCGCCACGAGCGTGTGCCCGGGCGAGCGGCGATCGGAAGCAGCGACGGACGATCAGTCGCGCACGCGACTGGCGAAGCCGAGCCGGATGGCCGGCAGGAAGCACTGCTCCACCGTCGCGTAGAGCGTGCCGACGACGCGGTCGAGCTCGTCCTCGTCGAGGGCCGCCACCGGCAGCTCGCCGCGCAGGAACACGGCGTCTTCGATCCCGATCGAGAAGTGGCAGCCGACGAGGCGGTCGTTGCGGCGCAGCAGGTGTTCGAAGAGGGCGGACTCGTTCTCCTCCGGCGCCGGCATCACGTAGGTCTCGTAGCGCAGCGTGCGCTGCCCGAGCGTGAGCCAGATCGTGGTGATGTCCTTGGCCTCGCCGCGCATCCGCACGTACCAGCGCCGCTCACCCGGCTCGCCCCGGTCGAGCGCCGCGACGAGGGGATTCGTCGCCTGCATCGACCGGAGCCACCCATCGACGGCCGCCTCGACGTCGTCGAGCGCGGCGCCACGGAACAGGTCGCTCATCAGCTGGCGCAGTCGACGAGGCGGCTGGCGGTGAGCTCGGTGTAGAGCGACCGCAGCCGCCGAGCGGCGTTGGTCCACGTGTAGTCGCCGGCCCGGAGGGCCGCGTTCACCGACAGCGAGAGGGCGAGGCGGTCGTTCTCGAGCACCTCGGCGGCGTACGCGGCGAACACGGCGGGGTCGCGCCCGGGCACGAGGAAGCCGGTCTGCCCGTGGTCGACCAAAGTGAGCAGGCCGCCGACGGCGCTGGCGACCACGGGCGTCCCGCAGGCCGCCGCCTCGAGGGCGACGAGGCCGAAGCTCTCGCTCCGGCTCGGCACGAGCACCACGTCGGCGGCCCGGTAGAACGACGACAGCAGGTGGTGGGGCTGCGGCGGCACGAACCGGACCTGCGGGCCGAGGCCCAGCCGTCCGACGAGCGCGTGCACGTGGGCGACGTACTCGTCGCCGGCGGCGCCGCTCGCGCCGCCGACCACGACCAGGGTCGCATCGGGGCGGTCGAGCGCGGCGAGGGCCCGCACGGCCACATCGACCCCCTTCAACGGCTGGAGCCGGCCCACGACCAGCAGCACCGGGCCGTCACCCAGCCCGAGGGCGGCGCGAGCGCCCGACTTCGGGCCCGGCGAGAAGAAGGCGTGCTCCACTCCCGGCGCGACGATCTCCACCCGGCCGGCCGGCTCGCCGTAGAGCCGCAGGAACTGGGCTTCCTCCTCCGAGCAGCTCACACAGATGGCGTCGGTGCAGCCGATCACCGACTGCTCGGCCTCGACGCGGTGGTCGGGCTCGGGATCGCCGCCGGCGGCCTTCACCCGGGCGAGCGTGTGGAAGGTGGTCACGAGCGGGAGCTCGAGCTCGTGCTTGATCCGGTGTCCGGCCAACGCTGACAGCCAGTAGTTGGCGTGGAGGAGATCGGCGCCGGGACCCCGGCGGAGGTGGTCGGCGACGCCGTCGGCGAACTCCCCGACCACCTCGGTGAGCGCCTCCTTCGGGAGGCCGACGGGCCCGGCGTCGATGTGGACGACGCGGTGCCCGGGCTCGACCTCGACGACGTCGGGCAGCCCGGCGCGCCAGCGCCGGACGTACGTGGTGCAGTCGACGCCCTGCTGGGCCAACGCCGAGACGAGCTCGCGCACGTACACGTTCATGCCGCCGGCGTCGGCGACGCCCGGCTGCGCCAGGGGCGACGTGTGGAGCGAGAGCATGGCCAAGCGGCGCACGACGGCCTTCAACGCTCCCGGTCGCCGGGTGATTCCGGGCGGGGCACGCGGAACCCCTGGTACACCGCCAGCAGGGCCTGCTTCTGCTCGACCGTGAGGTGCGGGTCGCGCCGGACGGCCTCGGGCACCGAGACCTCGGGCGCCGCCTCCGGGTCGAGGATGCCGGCCCGGACGTAGAGGGCCTCGGCCTGGATGCGCAGCGCCTTGGCGATCTGCTGGAGGATGTCGGCGCTCGGGCGGCGCAGGCCACGCTCGATCTGGCTGAGGTAGGGGTTCGACACGCCGGCCAGCTCGGCCAGCCGCCGCATCGACAGGCGCGCCGTCTCGCGCTGGCCCTTGATGAACGCGCCGAGCTCGTCCCACGGCTTGGACGGGTCGAACGGTGCCGACTTCACCCTGCGCCCCCTGAGACCGGCGGGAGCACCGCCACCTCGTCACCCGGCCCGACCGACTCGTCGTCGGCCACCGGCTCGCCGTTGCGCCACACCCGGCTGGCGGCGAGCACCGACGCGAAGCCCTCCCCGTAGCGCCGGCGCGCCTCGTCGAGCACCTCGCCGACGGTGGCCCCAGGGACCTCGTCGCGCCCGGTCCCGGCCGCCTCCCGGGCGCCGGCGAAGAGCCGCAGCACTGCCATCGGCCCGCAGGGTAACGCCCGCCGCCGCCCTCCACCCCCGACGACCTGGGCCGTCACCGCCACGAGCGCGGGCGCTGGCACACTCGACGCCGTGACCGTCCGCCGCGCGACGCGCGTCCTCGTCATCCGCCACGGGCAGTCGGTGTGGAACGCCGACGGCCGCTGGCAGGGCCACGCCGACCCGCCCCTGTCGGCCCTCGGGTCGCAGCAAGCGCGGGTCGCCGCCGATGCCCTGGGCGCGCTCGACGCCGTCGTGGCGAGCGATCTCGTCCGCGCCCTCGACACGGCGTCGATCATCGCCGCCGCCCTCGGCATCGGCCCCGTCGACGTCGACCCACGGCTGCGCGAGAGCGACGCCGGCGAGTGGACGGGGCTCACCCGCCACGAGATCGAAGCCGCCTTCCCCGGGTGGCTGGCCGAAGGCCGCCGCCCCCCGTCGTTCGAGCACTGGGAGCACGTCGCCGAGCGGGCCGCGCACGCGCTGCACGACCTGGCCGGCCGCCACCCCGCCGGCGAGGTGCTGGTGGTGGCGCACAGCGGCGTCATCCGCAGCCTCGAGCGCCGCCTCGGCGCCCCGTCCCCCCTCGTGGCCAACCTGGGCGGCGCGTGGTTCGAGGTGGCCGACGGCACCCTCACCGTCGGGGAGCGGGTCGTGCTCGTCGACGCCCAGCGCGTCACCGTCACCACCCCGCCACGGCTGTGACCGCGCTGCCGTTCGCCGTCCAGGTCAACCGCAGCGCCCGGCGCCGCAAGACGGTCGGCGCCCAGATGAAGGGCGGCGTCCTGGTGGTGACGGTGCCGGCCTGGATGAGCAAGGCCGACGAGGAGCGGTGGGCGGCCGAGATGGCCCGGCGCTTCGCCCGCAAGCACACCGCCGCTGCGATCGACCTGGTCGACCGGGCCGGCGCGCTGGCCCGCCGCCACGACCTCCCCGAGCCGACCAGCATCACGTGGGCCGAGATGACCAGCCGTTGGGGGTCGTGCACCCCGGCGGCCGGCTCGATCCGCATCTCCACGGCGGTCGCCCGGTTCCCTCCGTGGGTGCTCGACTACGTGCTGGTGCACGAGCTGGCCCATCTCCGGGTGGCCGACCACTCGCCGGCCTTCTGGGCGCTCGTCGAGCGCTACCCGCGCGCCGAACGGGCGCGCGGCTTCCTCATCGCCAAGGCGGGCGACGGGGACGAAATCCTCTGTTGACTGCTCCCGGGCGGCGGGAGGATCGCGCTGTGACGGTTCCTCTGGTGGACACGTCGCGACCCGCCGAGCCGCTCGGCACCCGGATCGACCTCGACGACGTCGCCAAGCGCTACCGCGTCGGTGAGATCACGGTCACCGCCCTCGTCGACGTGAACCTGCACGTCGACGACGCCTCGCTGGTGGTGATCCTCGGGCCGTCCGGGTCGGGTAAGACGACCCTGCTCAACGTGATCGGCGCGCTCGACACGCCGTCCGAGGGCTCGGTGCGCGTCGGTGGCGTCGACATCACGCGAGCGAGCGAGAAGGAGCGCTTCGCCGTCCGGCGGCGCCTCGTCAGCTTCATCTTCCAGAGCTTCAACCTGTTCCCCGGGCTCACCGCACTCGAGAACGTGCAGTTCGGGGCGGACGTGGCCGGCGTCGGCGACCCGGTGGCAGCCGCCCGCGAGGTGCTGGCCGCCGTCGGCCTGGCCGACCGCGCCGACCACTTCCCCAACCAGCTCTCGGGCGGCGAGCAGCAGCGGGTCGCCATCGCGCGCGCCCTCGCCACCGGTAACCCGGTGCTCCTGGCCGACGAGCCCACCGGCGAGCTCGACTTCCGCACCGGCGTCCAGATCCTCGAGCTCCTGCAGGCACAGGCCGACGCCGGCAAGACCGTCCTCGTCGTCACGCACAACCGCGAGATCTCACGCGTCGCCGACCGCGTCGTCGAGCTCTCGAGCGGGCGCATCGTGCACGACGGCGCACCGACGGGTGGGCGGGCGCCGATCAGCGATCTCCACTGGTAGGTGGCGATGAGCGGCTCGCGTCGCGCGCTGCGGTGGCGGTGGAGCTGGCGCGACCTGCGTCAGCGCTGGGTGCTCGTGGTGACCATCGCGTTGATCCTCGCCATCGGCACCGGCATCTACGCTGCGCTCCAGGGCACGACCGCCTGGCGCCTGGCCTCCAACGACGCCAGCTTCGAGGCGACGAAGGTGCACGACCTGCGCGTCGAGCTCACTCGCGGCGACACCGTCGCCGCCGGCACGCTCCTGGCCGCAGTCACCGACGACGGCGTCGCCGTCGCCGAGGAGCGGCTCGTGTGGCCGACCCAGGTGGAGGTCCCCGACGCCGAGGGCGGCACGGCACTGGTGCGGGCCAAGGTGGTCGGCGTCCCGACCGGCTCGCAGGTCGACGTGGCCTGGACGACCGCCGGCGAGCAGATACCGGGCGCGGTGGTGGTGGAGGACGGATTCGCGCGCGCTCGCGACCTCGACGCGCAGGGCACGCTCGTGCTCGCGGGCGCCCGCTCGGTCCCGTGGAGCGGCCTCGCCCTGATGCCCGAGCACTTCCTCGGTGGCGGCGACGAGGTGGGCGGCGTCGGCTTCCTCGACCGGGGCGGCTTCGCCGTGCTCAACGGCGAGCTGGCGCTGGTCCAGCAGCTCCTCGACCGGCCCGGGCAGGTGAACGAGGTCGTGGTCCGCCTCGCCCCGGGGTCCGATCGGGAGGCGGCCGCAGCGGCGCTCGAGTCGAGGCTGGCTGAGGTCCTTCCCGACGTCGGCACCACCGTCACGACCACCGACGACCTCCGGTCGTACCGGACGCTCTACGAGGACGCCGGCAACGACGGAGAGGTCTGGCGGTTCGTCGCGCTGCTGATCCTGGGTGGGGCGTCGTTCGCGGCGTTCAACCTCATCAACCGCATCGTCGAGGCGCAGCGCCGCGAGATCGGCATCGGCATGGCCCTCGGCGTCGACCGGCAGGAGCTGGCCGTGCGGCCGATGCTCGTCGGGTTGCAGGTCGCGCTGCTCGGCGTGGTGCTCGGCATCGGTGTGGGCTTGCTCGTGAACGGCGCCATGAAGAGCATGTTCGAGTCGGTGCTGCCGCTGCCGATCTGGCGCACGCCGTTCCAGTGGGGGATGTACGCCCAGGCGGCCGCCGTCGGCCTGCTGCTTCCGCTCGCCGCCACCGTCGTGCCGGTCTGGCGGGCCGTGCGGGTGCAACCGATCGAGGCCATCCGCACCGGCCACTTCGCCACCGGCCGCAGCGGGTGGGCCCGCCTCGGCACGCACCTGCGCCGCCCGGCGCGCAGCACGCGCCAGTACCCGATCCGCAACCTCCTGCGTAGCCCCCGCCGCGCCCTGCTCACCGCGCTGGCGATCGCGGCGTCGATCACCGTCCTCGTCGCCATCGTCGGGATGCTCGACAGCTTCCTGCGCACCATCGACCGAGCCGACGTCGAGCTCACCGGTGCCGCTCCCGAACGCCTCGACGTCAGCCTCGACGGGTTCGTCGCTCTCACCGACCCCGTCGTGGCCGCCGTCGCAGGCGCCGACGGCGTCGGCGAGGTCGCACCGGTGCTCTCCCTCGGCGGCCGGCTCTCGACCGACGACGGCGACGAGCTGGTCGCGGTCGCGCTCACCGCGCTGGCCTTCGACACGGCCCCGTGGTCGCCGGCCGTGGCGCGGGGCGACGCGCCCTCGCCCGAGACCGGCGTCCTGCTGGCCGACAAGGCGGCCGACGACCTCGGCCTGCGCCCCGGCGACACCGTGCGCCTGCAGCACCCCGAGCGGGTCGGCACCGGCTACCGCCTCGTCACCACCGAGGTCCCCGTGGCCGGCACGCACGACATCCCCTGGCGGAGCCTGGCCTACCTCGACCTCGCACAGGCCGGCCTGTTCGGCCTCGACGGCATCGTCAACGGGTTCCAGGTGACCCCCGCTCCCGGGTACACGACCGACGACGTGCAACGGTCGCTGTTCGGCGTGCCCGGCGTCGCCGCGGCCACGTCGCTCAGCTCGCTCAGCGACACCCTGCGCGACGGCCTCAGCGCCTACACCGGCATCCTGCGGATCATGGAGGGCTTCGTGCTCCTGCTGGCGTTGCTGATCGCCTTCAACGCGATGAGCACTGCGGTCGACGAACGACGCCGCGAGCACGCGACCATGTTCGCCTTCGGTGTCCCCGTGCGCAGCGTGCTCGGCATGACCGTGTTCGAGGCGGCCGTCATCGGGCTCGTGGCCACGGTGGCCGGCGTCGTGTTCGGCTGGCTGGCCATCCAGTGGATCTTCGGCTCGATGCTGCCCGAGACGCTGCCCGAGGTCGGGCTCACCGTGTACGTGTCGTGGGGCACGGTGGGGGCGGCCGTGGTGCTCGGCGTGGTCGCCGTGGCGGTCGCCCCCTTGTTCACGGTGCGGCGCCTGCACCGCATGGACATCCCGTCCACGTTGCGCGTGGTGGAGTGACGTCAGCCGCGATAGCGGTTGGTGATCGGGAGGCGGCGGTCCTTCCCGAAGGCCTTCGGCGTCACCCGCACCCCCGGGGGTGACTGGCGTCGTTTGTACTCGGCCAGGTCGACCAGTCTCGCCACGCGCCGCACCAGGGCCTCGTCGTGGCCGTCGGCCACCAGCTCGGCCGCCGTGCGGTCGTGCTCGACGTAGGCCTCGAGCAGCCGGTCGAGGACCTCGTAGGGCGGGAGGCTCTGGTCGTCGCGCTGGTCGGGCCGCAGCTCGGCCGACGGCGGCTTCGTGAAGACGTCCTCGGGCACCACGACCCGGCCGTGGCGCTCGTTCACGTGACGGCACAGCTCGTAGACGAGCAGCTTCGGCACGTCCTTGATCACGGCGAACCCGCCCGCCGAGTCGCCGTAGAGCGTGCTGTAGCCGACGGCCATCTCGCTCTTGTTGCCGGTGGTGAGCACGAGCCAGCCGAACTTGTTCGACAGCGCCATGAGCAGCATGCCCCGCACCCGGCTCTGCAGGTTCTCCTCGGTCAGGTCGGGCGCGCGGCCGGCGAACGACGGTGCCAACAGGTCGAGGAAGGCGGTGAACGCCGGCTCGATGGCGATCGTGCGGAGGTCGAGGCCCAAGGCGCCGGCCAGCGCGGTGGCATCGGCGCGCGACCCCTCGCTCGAGTAGCGCGACGGCATCGACACGCCGTGCACATGGGCCGGACCGAGGGCGTCGGCGGCGATGCAGGCCACGAGCGAGCTGTCGATGCCCCCCGACAGGCCGAGGACCACGTCGACGAAGCCGTTCTTGTGGCAGTAGTCGCGCGTGCCCACCACGAGCGCCTCGTACACCTCGGCGACCGGGGTGAGCACCGGAGCCACGGGGGGCGGCGTGGGGGTGCGCTCGACCGGTCCGCTCACCGGCACCACCGGGAGCGCAACGGTGGCCGCCCGCCCGCGCGGGTCGAGGAGGCGCTTGCGGAACACCGGACGGACGTCGAGGTCGACGACGAGCAGCTCCTCACGCAGCTGGTGGGCCCGGGCGACGAGCTCGCCCTCGGCGTCGAACACCATCGACGCGCCGTCGAAGACGAGCTCGTCTTGGCCGCCGACCTGGTTCACGTACGCGAGGGCGCACGACGCGTCGGCGGCCCGGGTGGCCAGCATGCGCTCGCGCCCGGCCAGACGGCCGGCGAAGTACGGGGACGCGTTGATGTTCACCACCAGCTCGGCGCCACCGGCGGCCTGGACGGCGACGGGGCCGTCGGGCGACCAGGCGTCTTCGCAGATGCTGACGCCCACCCGAACCCCGGCGATCTCGTAGAGCTCGAGCGGGTCGGTGAGGTCGCCGGGCGTGAAGTAGCGCTGCTCGTCGAACACGCCGTAGTTCGGCAGGAGGCGCTTGCGGTACGTGCCGACGACGGTCCCGCCGGAGCACACCGCCGCGGCGTTGTAGAGATCGCGCCCCGCGTCGACGAAGCCGACGACCGCGGCGCAGCGCCCGGTGTGGAGCGCCACCTCGGCCAGCGCGGCTTGGTTGTCGGCGACGAACCCCGGCCGCAGGACGAGGTCCTCGGGTGGGTACCCGGTGACCGCCAGCTCCGGGAACGCAGCCACGTCGCAGCCGGCCGCCATCGCCTCGTCGTAGGCGGCCAGCACCTTGGCCACGTTGCCGTCGAGGTCGCCGACGACCGTGTTCAGCTGGCAGAGCGCAACGCGGATCCGGGGCACGGCCGCACGCTACCGAGCCGCGCTCACCCCTTGGTCTGGAACACGAGGCCCGGGAACCCGGCCCCGGCCAGCTTGGCCACCATTGCCTCGGCCTGGGTGGCGGTGAACCCGATCGCGACGACGCGGTAGGGCCCGCTCCCCTTCAGCGCGAAGGCACCGAACCCCTTGGCCTGGAGCTGGGCCAGGTAGCCCTCGGCGGCGGCCAGGTCGGAGAAGGCGCCGGCCTGCACCCCGAGGTACACCGCCGTGGGGACCTTGGCGGCCGTCGTGGTCGGCGCCGGCGCCTCCGTCGGGGGCGACGACTCCTCGACCGTGCCGGCCACCGACGACGGCGGCTCGGGCTCCGGCGGGGGCGCCTCGGTGGGCGGCGGGCTCGTCTCGGGGGGCGCCGTGACGGGCGGCGGGAGCGTCTGGCCGGGCGCGGTGATGGGCGGCAACGTCCCCACCACTGGGCCGGCAAGTGTCGTCGTGGGGGCCACCGTGCTGCGGGGCGCGCCGCTGGTCGGCTGCGACAGCTCGCCGGCCTCGTAGCTGCAGGCACCGGACGCGACGACGACGGCCAGGAGAGCGAGAGATCGAGCGGCTCGGGTCACAGGGGTCACCTCCCAGGGCGGCCCGCCCGCTCGGAGGCCAGCCTACGCGCCCAACCCGGCCGTCGCGGGGATCAGGGCAGACTCTGCGCCGATGGACTTCGCGGACGCGATCGAGTTCTCGGCCGCGCCGGCGGCCGTGCGGCTGACGCTCGGACGCGTGGTCGAGCGTCAGCCCGACGCCGACGAGCGGCTGCGCAGCGAGCCCCGGCTGGCCGAGGCCGTCATCGCCGTGGCCGGGGCCAGCCGCAGCCTGGCCCTCCAGGTGGAAGCCGACCCTGGCTCCCTCGACACGCTGGCCCGCCTCGACGACCCGGTGCCGGTCGAGGCGTCGAGCCCCGACGCGCTGAAGCGGTGGAAGGAGCGCGAGTACCTGCGCATCTCCGCTCGCGACCTGCTCGGCCTCGACGACCTCGGGGTCACCGTCGGGCTGGTGTCGGACCTCGCCGTCGGCGTCCTGCAGGGTGCCCACACGCTGGCCGACCCCCACCAGCCCCTCGCCGTGGTGGGCATGGGCAAGCTCGGCGGCCACGAGCTCAACTACGCGAGCGACATCGACGTGATGTTCGTCGGTGACGGCGACCAGGCCGCCCTGGCCCGGTCGGCCCGCAAGCTGATGGAGGTCGCCCGCGGTGGCTTTCGCATCGACGCCAACCTCCGACCCCAGGGACGAGACGGTCCGCTCGTGCGCAGCCTCGACTCCTACGAGGCCTACTGGGACCGCTGGGCCGAGCCCTGGGAGTTCCAGGCGCTGCTCAAGGCCGCCCCGGTGGCCGGCGACGCCGAACTCGGCGCAGCCTTCGCCGCCACCGCCTCCGAGCGCCTGTGGACCCGCGCCTTCTCGTCGGACGACCTGCGCTCCGTCCGCCACATGAAGGCCCGCGTGGAGGCCCAGCTCGCTCGCCAGGGGCTCACCGACCGGGAGGTGAAGCGGGGCCGGGGCGGCATCCGCGACGTCGAGTTCGCCGTGCAGCTCCTCCAGCTCGTGCACGGCCGCGCCGACGCAGCGCTGCGGTCGCCGAACACCCTGGCGGCCTTGGCCGAGCTGGCCGATGCGGGCTACGTCGACCCCGACGACGCCGACGCGATGCGCGACGCCTACGTGTTCCTGCGTCGCCTCGAGCACCGCCTCCAGCTCTACGACGGCGCTCAGGTGTACGCGATGCCCGCCGACGAGCCCTCGAGGCTCCGGCTGGCTCGCACCATGGGCTACCGCGACACCGCCGAGGCGACGGCACTGGAGTGGCTCGACGCCGAGCTGGGCCGTCACCAGGCCGCCGTCCGGTCGATCCACGAGCGCCTCTACTTCCGCCCCCTGTTGGAGGCGTTCGGCGAGGCCGATGCCGACCTGCTGAACCGCCCCGGTGCGGTCGACGAGCGCCTGAGCGCCTTCGGCTTCAGCGACGGTCCCCGCACTCGGGCCGCCATCCGCGAGCTGACCCGCGGCCTCACCCGGTCGTCGCGCCTCATGCAGCAGCTGCTTCCTTTGTTGCTCGGCTGGCTGGCCGACACGCCCGACCCCGACCTCGGCCTGCTGTGCCTGCGCAACCTGGCCGGTGTCCCGCAGCGGGCCGCCACGTTGGCCCGGGCCTTTCGGGAGTCGCCCGAGGCGGCCCGCCGGCTGTGCCTGCTCGTCGGCACCACCCGCCTCGCCGCCGACGCCTTCCAGCGCAACCCCGACGTGGTGGCCCGCCTCCCCGACAGCGCTCAGCTGGCGACGCTTCCCAAGGCCGGCCTGGTCGACAAGGCCCGCCTCGCCATCGGCTGGCGCGACGAGCTCGGCGAGCAGCAGGGCGCGCTCCGGCGCTTCAGGGAGCGCCACCTCCTCGGCGTGATCGCCCGCGACGTGCTGGGTGACACCGACGTGGCCGGGGTCGGGCGCGACGTGAGTGCCGTGGCCGAGGCGGCCGTCGAGGTGGCGCTCGAGTGCGTGCAACCCGGGCTGCCGTTCGCGGTGATCGCGCTCGGCCGGTTCGGGGGGGCCGAGCTCGGCTACTCGAGCGACCTCGACGTCGTGTTCGCCTACGACGGCTCGACGTCCGGCGACGCCGAGGAAGGGCTGCGGGTGGCCACGGCGCTGCGGCGCTTCGTGCAGGGCGCCACGCCGGCGCACCGGCTCTGGGAGGTCGACGTCGATCTGCGCCCGGAGGGCAAGCAGGGTCCGCTGGCCCGCAGCCTGGAGGGCTACCGGGCCTACTTCGCTCGCTGGGCGCTGGTGTGGGAGCGCCAGGCGATGCTGCGGGCCCGCCCGGTGGCCGGCGACCCGGAGGTCGGCCGCCGGTTCGCATCACTCCTCGAGGAGTTCGTGTGGGAGCCGGGCCTGTCGGTCGACGACCGGCGCGAGATCCGCCGCATCAAGGCGCGGGTCGAGCGCGAGCGCATCCCGGCCGGCGACGACCCCGACTTCCACCTCAAGCTCGGCCGCGGGTCGCTCTCCGACATCGAGTGGACTGCGCAGCTCCTCCAGCTCGAGCACCGGGTGCGGGCCACCGGCACGGTGGCCGCCCTCGACGCGCTGGCCGCCGAGGGCGTGCTCGATGAGGCCGACCACGCCGTGCTGCGCGAGGCGTATCGCTTCCTCGAGCACGTCCGGAACCGGCTGTTCCTCGTTCGGGGTGGGCCGGGCAACTCACTGCCGACGGAGGCCACCGAGCTCCTGTGGCTCGCTCGGGCCCTCGACACCACCCCGACCGAGCTGCGCGAGCAGTACCGGCGTCTCACCCGGCGGGCCCGCAAGGTGATGGAGCGGCTGTTCTACGGGCGGGTGTAGACCAGCGTGGTCCCGACACCGGCGGTGAGAACGAGGCGGTCGGCGGCCACGACGAAGGTCTCCACGGCGTTCAGGCGCTCGAAGTAGGCGTCCTCCACGACCTGGCCCGGCCCGTCGCAGGCCATCGCCGTCTTGGCCAGCACGAGCGAGATGCGGTTCCCGTCGATCTGGGCCTGGCCGGTGTAGGTGTTGCAGCCGGCGAACCCGGACACGTCGGTCCCTTCGAAGGTGATGGTGGGACGGACGGCGTCGGGCGTGTCGACGTCGAGGACGTCGGCGCCGAGCACCCACTCGCCCTCCAGGTCACGCAACCCGGCCAGCACCGACGACGCCGCCTGCTGCGCCGACTCGGCGAGCGACGAGGCCGTCTGCTGCAGCGACGACGCCACGTCGAGGGCCGACGACGCGGTCGAGCCGACCTCGTCGTCGTCGCCGCAGGCGCTCAGCATCAGGACCAGTCCGAGCAGCGGGGTCAGGATGCGTCGCGTCGTCATGGGGTGATCCTTCCTCGCGGTCGCGTCGTGTGCCAGTCGCTCGGGTACCGCCGGGATCACTCGCCTCGGAGGCTCACAGCACCGGCAGGTCGGCCAGGCGCGAGGCAGCGTAGGCCAGCACGAGCGCCGACAGGACGACCGTGGTGGCCCGGGCCACCCGGTAGCGGAAGGTGCTGGTGATGCCGGCGAAGAACAGCGCCGACGCGAACAGCAGCGTGGTGAGGACGTACTCGTCGGCCTGCTCGCCCGCCTGCTGGCCCTCGAGCGCGAGCGCGTTCGCCTGTTCCTCGGCGGCGAGGTACTCGACCGACAGGTCGTCGATGTAGGCCTCGTCGCTCAGCAGGCTCTCGGGCGTCTGCCCGGCGTCGACGTCGGCCTGCCAGCGCTCCAGCACCGGTTCGAAGTCGGGCCGCATCAGCGAGCTCCTGATGAACTCGGCCAGCTCGTCGTTCTCGCCGGCCACCGCCTCGGCGTAGCTCAGGATCACCGAGCTGTCGTAGGTGATCGTCTGCGTGGCCAGACCGAAGAGCCGTGACGCCTCGAGGCGGGTGTCGAGGCTCTCGCGCCCGAGCTCGGCCTCCTCCCCGTTCCAGCGCGAGGCCTCGTAGCCGCACCACGCGGAACCGACGGTCGCCACGCCGAGCAGCACGACGGCCACGATCTCGAGCAGGCGGGACGAGCGCTGGCGCGGCGCCGCGTCGCTCACGACTCGACCGCTTCGGACTCACCGGGCCAGCCGTCGGCCCCCTCGGCCTGGGGCAACGGGCGCGGCGCCGGTGAAGGCGGTCCGACGACGAGCCGGTGCGGCGCCGTGAGCACCTCTCGCCAGGCGTCGACCTCGCGGTAGCGCAAGGCGGTGCCGACCTCCGTCGCCAGGCGGGCGGCCACCTCGCCGTCGACCCGGGCCCGGGCCAACCGTGCCGGCGCCTCGGCCTCCTCACGCGCCAGCTCGAGGTCGGCCCGAGCCGTCGCCTGAGCGATCTCGCCGGCCTGGCCGGCGTCGAGGTCGTCGAGGCTGAAGTGGGTCGTCGTGAAGCCGTCGTCGGCCAGGGCCCGGCGGACGGCGGCACCCAGCACGGCTTCGAGCTCGAGGCGGCCCAGCCCGAGCACGGACGCCACACCGAAACGGGCGTCGCAGCAGGTGGACCGCACGGCCTGGGCGCTGCGGTCGCGCACGGCCGACCAGATGCCGTCGGCACCGAAGCGCTCGTGGATCGACCGCAACGACTCCTGGCGCAGGCGGAAGCGCACCGTGTACCCGAGCTCGACGGCGGCCCGGTCGCCGAGCACCACCCGCAGTGGGGGGAGGGCGTGCTCGAGCGGGCCTGGTGCGGCGTGGCGGTCGCCGGCCCGCAGCGCCAGCTCCACCGAGGGGTACTCCTCGAGCATCACCCGCCGGAAGGCCGGCACGAAGTGGGGACCGGGCGGCAGGGCCCGGTCGGTGGCCTTGCCCCGCACGAGGACGAGTCCCATGGAGCCGGGGTCGATCCGCTTGCGGGCGTCGTCGAGGATCAGCCAGACGACGAACCCGACGACGAGCAGGACGACGACCAGGAAGATGATCCACGCGTTCACGGGTGACGGGTCTCCTCGTTCGGTGCGGCGAGCATGCGCTCCACAGTCCAGCCGATCACGAGCGCGTGTGCGTCATGCCGGCACCACGAGGGTGCCGGCGGCGCCGTCGACGATCCGCTCGATGTCGGCCAGCGCCCCGATGGCGGCCGGCCGGCCGGTGCGTTCGACGAACTGCACGGCGGCCTGGACCTTCGGTCCCATCGATCCGCCCGGGAGGGTGAGCGAGCGCAGCTCGGCCGGGGTCACGCGGCCCAGTCGGCGGGCGTCGTTCGTGCCCCAGCCGTCGTACACGCCGTCGACGTCAGTCGCCATCACGAACAGGTCGGCGTCGACGTCGCGGGCGAGGAGCTCGCTGGCGAGGTCCTTGTCGATCACGGCCTCCACCCCCGACAGCACGCCCTCACGCTCCCACGCCGTCGGGATGCCGCCACCGCCCGCGCAGATGACGACGACGCCGCGCTCGAGGAGCCAGCGGATCGGGCGGATCTCGAAGATCCGACGGGGCAGGGGTGACGGCACGACACGGCGCAACCGGTCGCCGTCGCGCCGGAACACCCACCCGCGGTCGGCGGCCAGCGCCGCGGCGTCGGCCTCGTCGTAGAGCGGACCCACGAACTTCGTCGGCTCGTCGAAGGCCGGGTCGTCGGGATCGACCTCGACCATCGTCAGGACCGTCGCCAGCGGCACCTCCTCGGGCAGCAGGTTCCCCAGCTCCTGCTCGATCAGGTACCCGATCATCCCCTCGGTCTCGGCGCTCAGCACGTCGAGCGGGTAGGCGGGCGTGGCGTGGTAGGCGGCCGCCTGCAGCGCCAGCAGGCCCACCTGCGGGCCGTTGCCGTGCGACAGCACGAGCTCGTGGCGGGCGGCGAGCGGCGCCAGCGCCCGGCACGCGACACCGACGTTGCGACGCTGGTTCTCGGCTGTCATCGGCTCGCCCCGCCGCAGCAGCGCGTTGCCGCCCAGGGCGACCAGCACGCGCACGGGTCAGGCCCTCGCGCGCAGGTCGCGGGCCAGGGCGCCAGGGCGAGCGGCGCGGCGACGGCGGCACCCGCAGGTGCCACCGTCGCTCGATGCCAGGATGGGGAGCCTCAACGAGGCTCAGATGTCGTAGTAGAGGGCGAACTCGTACGGGTGCGGGCGCAGCCGGATGGCGTCGATCTCGTTGGCCCGCTTGAAGTCGATCCAGGTCTGGATGAGGTCGTCGGTGAACACCCCACCGGCCTCCAGGAAGGCCCGGTCGCCCTCGAGGGCCTCGAGGGCCTCGTCGAGGCTGCTCGGCACCTGCGGCACCTTGGCCAGCTCCTCGGGCGGGAGGTCGTAGAGATCCTTGTCGACCGGGGCGGGCGGCTCGATCTTGTTCACGACACCGTCGAGACCGGCCATCATCATCGCCGCGAACGCGAGGTACGGGTTGCACGACGGGTCCGGGCAGCGGAACTCGACGCGCTTGGCCTTCGGGCTGCGCTGCGCCAGCGGGATGCGGCAGCTGGCCGAGCGGTTGCGCTGCGAGTAGACGAGGTTCACCGGCGCCTCGTAGCCCGGCACGAGCCGCTTGTAGCTGTTCGTGGTGGGCGCCGCGAACGCAAGGATGGCCGGTGCGTGGTGCAGCAGGCCGCCGATGTACCAGCGGGCGAGGTCGGAGAGCCCGGCGTAGCCCGTCTCGTCGTAGAACAGCGGCTCGCCGCCCTTCCACAGCGACTGGTGGGTGTGCATGCCCGAGCCGTTGTCCTGGAAGATCGGCTTGGGCATGAACGTGAGGCTCTTGCCGTGCTTCCAGGCGACGTTCTTCAGGATGTACTTGAACGTCATCAGCTGGTCGCCCATGGCGAGCAGCGTGTTGAACTTCGTGCCGATCTCGCCCTGGCCGCCGGTGGCGACCTCGTGGTGGTGCAGCTCGACTTCGATGCCGACGTCACCGAGCACCGACGCCATCTCCGAGCGCAGGTCCTGGTAGTGGTCCATCGGCGGGGCCGGGAAGTAGCCCTGCTTGGTGCGGGGCTTGTAGCCCAGGTTCGGTCCCTCGTCACGACCCGTGTTCCAGATGCCCTCGACGGAGTCGACCAAGTGCGACGAGTGGTTGGGGCCGTAGTCGAACCGCACGTCGTCGAAGATGAAGAACTCCGGCTCCGGGCCGAAGTAGGCGGTGTCGGCGATGCCGGTCGACTTGAGGAACTCCTCGGCCTTCTTGGCCACGTACCGCGGGTCGCGGCTGTAGCTCTCCATCGTGAGCGGGTCGGCGACGAAGCAGTGGATCACCATCGTCGAGCGCGACCGGAAGGGGTCGAGGTAGGCGGTGTCGGGGTCGGGGACGAGGAGCATGTCCGACTCCTGGATCTCCTGGAAGCCGCGGATCGACGACCCGTCGAAGCCGTGGCCCTCCTCGAACCAGTCCTCGGTGACGACCTTGGCCGGCACGGTGACGTGCTGCATCACGCCGGGGAGGTCGCAGAAGCGGAGGTCGACGTACTCCACCCCGCTCTCCGACATCATCGACAGCACTTCGGCAGGGCTGCGCTGAGCCACGTGCATCTCCTTTTCCGACGGTTCCGATTCCTCGCCCGGCACGCGGCGGCCGGGCAGTGCGGACCAGAGCCTTGCCGCCTGTCGTTTCTCTGTCATGTTCGTTGTGTGAACGGCCCATGAACTGGCCTCGGCGCCCGTGACCGGCCCACCACGGTTCCGTCAGACTTTCGTTATGGAACGCCAGCAGGACTACGTGCTCCGGTCGGTCGAGGAGCGTGGGGTCCGCCTGATCCGGCTGTGGTTCACCGACGTCGTCGGCCAGCTCAAGAGCTTCGCCATCAGCCCCGCCGAGATGGAGAACGCCCTCGAGGAGGGCATGACGTTCGACGGCAGCAGCATCGACGGCTTCAGCCGGCTCCAGGAGAGCGACGTGCTCGCCATGCCGGACCCGAACAGCTTCGAGCTGCTGCCCTGGGGCGACCCCAAGGCCCCCGAGGCCCGCATGTTCTGCGACATCTGCAACCTCGACGGCACGCCCTTCGAGGGCGACCCCCGCCAGGTGCTGCGGCGCAACCTCGACAAGGCCCACGAGCGGGGCTTCTCGTTCTTCGTCGCTCCCGAGATCGAGTTCTTCTACTTCGACCCCCGTGACGCCCAGCCGTTGCCGCTCGACCGGGGCTCGTACTTCGACCTCACGACCACCGACGTGGCCGGCAGCCTGCGCAAGAAGACGATCCACACCCTCGAGACGATGGGGATCCCCGTCGAGTACTCCTTCCACGAGGACAGCCCGAGCCAGCACGAGATCGACCTGCGCCACACCGACGCGCTCACGATGGCCGACAGCGTGATGACGTTCCGCCTCGTCGTGCGGGAGGCCGCCGCCGCCGAGGGCCTCTACGCCACGTTCATGCCCAAGCCCCTCGAGGGCGTGCAGGGCAGCGGGATGCACACGCACATGAGCCTGTTCGAGGGCGACGAGAACGCGTTCCACGAGCCGGGCGACCCGTACAAGCTCTCGAAGATCGCCAAGGGCTTCATCGCCGGACTGCTCCACCACGCCCCGGAGATCACCGCCGTCACGAACCAGACGGTGAACAGCTACAAGCGCCTGATCCACGGCTTCGAGGCGCCGGTGTACCTCAGCTGGGCCCGCAACAACCGCTCCGCGCTCATCCGGGTGCCGGTGGCCAAGAGCAAGTCGTCGTCGACCCGCATCGAGTTCCGGTCGCCCGACCCGGCCTGCAACCCCTACCTCGCCTTCAGCGTGATCCTCGCCGCCGGCCTGAAGGGCATCACGGAGGGCTACGAGCTGCCCCCCGAGGCGACCACCAACGTGTTCGAGCTCACCGACGAGGAGCGGGCCGCCGAAGGCCTGGCCCAGCTCCCGCAGAGCCTCTCCGAAGCGCTGGCCGCCATGGAGCGCAGCGAGCTGGTCGCCGAGGCGCTCGGCGAGCACATCTTCGAGTGGTTCCTGCGCAACAAGAAGCGGGAGTGGACGGCCTACAAGTCGCAGGTCACCCCGTTCGAGATCGACCGCTACCTGAGGATGCTGTGAAGATGGGCGCGTTCATGGAACCCCTGCTCGTGTTCCCCGACCCTCCGCCGCCGGAGCTGGCCCAGACGCTCGACCTCGCCGGCTACGCGTGGAAGGGCGTGGCCGCTCCCGAAGCGGCGCTGCGCCTCGAGCCCTCGGACGGCTGGGCGGGCGCGGTGGTGGTGGCCGACCGTGATCCCGAGGGCGCGTGGGCGCTGTGCCGGACCCTGCGGAAGAAGGACGTGCCCCTCCAGCCGCTGCTGCTGCTCGTGAGCGGCGCGCAGCTCGGCGACCTCGACTTGCGCGACGACCTGTTCGACGACTTCTGCCTCGCCCCCTTCCACCCCCGCGAGCTCGAGGCGCGGCTGCGCCACCTGTTCTGGAAGAAGGGCGGCGGCACGCGGCCCGAGCTCGTCGAGTACGGGTTGCTCGTGCTGAACCTCGAGACCTACCAGGCCTCCATCGCCCACCGACCGCTCGACCTCACCTACATGGAGTACGAGCTGCTCAAGTTCCTGGCCCAGCACCCGGGCAAGGTGTTCACCCGCGAGATCCTGCTGTCACGGGTGTGGGGCTACGAGTACTACGGCGGTGCCCGCACGGTCGACGTCCACATCCGACGGCTCCGGGCCAAGCTGGGCGAGGAGCACGCCAACCTCATCCAGACGGTCCGCTCGGTGGGCTACCGGTTCGGCCAGAGCCGCTGGAGCGTGTGAGCCCGCGGCGACGCTCCCGGCCCGGACCGCCGCCACCTGGTTGAATCACCGCATGCGCAACAAGCTGCGGAACATGGTGGGGCGATGGTCGCAGGCGGGCCTCGTCGTCGAGCTCACCCTCGTGAACGGTGTCGTGATCACCGGCCGGGTCCACGAGATCGACAGCGACGAGTGCATCATCGAGCCGATCATCGACGGGGCCTTCGACTTCCTCACCGTCGTGGCCGTGCCCCACATCGTGACGGCCCGCTACACCGGCGACGCCATGCCCGACGACGTCGGCGAGGGGGCCGTTCCCGACCTCCCCGCCGACCCCGTGGAGCGCCTCTAGCTACGCCGTCGGCGGCGGGGGCAGCTCCGCCGCCGGGGCCGCCGCCACCTCGGGGGTGGGCGCGGCGCCGAGACCGAGCTCGGCCCGCAGCGAGTCGAGTGCCGACTCCGCCTTCAGCGACATCGTCGAGGTCTTCAGCTCGGCGATGGCGACGTTCGGGTCGGTCGCCGAGGCCAGCTCGGCCTTGGCCGACGCCTCGGCCATGCGGGCCTGGATCTTGTTCTCGACCTCCTCGAAGCTCGGCGCGTCGTCACCCACCGCCGAGTTGAGCTGGTCCATGGCCTTGTTCACGCTCTCTTGCATCTTGGCCGCCTGGAGCTGGCCGAGCAGGGCCACCCGCTTGGCGCTCAGCTCCTGCACCGCCGTGGCGTTGTTCTGCACCGCCTGCTTGGCCGCCGCCGCCTGGGCCTCGGCCGTGGCGAGCTGCTTCTGGAGCATCTCGTAGGTCGACTGCGCGGCCTGCATCTTCATCGCGATCTGGCTGGCGGCCTGGTTCCACTTCTCGGCGTCGGCGGCATTGCCGGACTTGATGGCGGCATCGGACTTGATGAGCGCCTGCTTGGCCAGCTCCTTGGCCTCGGCCACCTCGGCCCCGGCCTCCTCGATCTCGGCCACCAGCTGCGTGCGGTGGGCCAGCACCTTGGCAGCCTGGTTGCGCAGCTCCTGGTCGCGCTTCATCGCCTCCTGGATGGCCTGCTCGATCTCGATCTCGGGGTCCTTGATCTCCTCGGTCTTCTGACCGAACCAGGTCTTGATGTACCCGAAGAACTTGCCCACGGGAGCCGTCCCTTCTGTGTCGTCGGTTGTGTGCTGCCCTTGCTCAGCGCCGGCGGCGACCGATGCCGCGGCCCCCGCTGCCACCCATCGAGATGCGGCCGCCGCCGCCTGAGCGGCGACCGCTCCCGGAGGAACGGCGCCCGCTGCTGCGCCCGCCCCCTGCGAACCCGCCGCTCGACATGCCGCCGAACCAGTCGTCGCTCGACGGCGGTCGGCGCGAGCGTCCGCCACCCATGCCGCGGCTCAGCAGCACCCCGAGCGCGGCCGTGGTGGCCGCAGTCATCCACGGGCTCGAGCCGTGCCCGCGGTAGCCACCGCCGGCGGGTGCCGGCGGCGGCAGGCTCGGCGGCGGGAGCGGCCCGCCCGGGGCCACCGGAGTGCTCGGCACCGGGATCGGGGGGAACAGCACGCCCGGCGTGGGCGGCGGCGGAGCGGGCTGGCCGGCCAGCAGGGCCTTGGCCGACTCGAGCTTCCAGTTGCAGGTGACGAGCTTCGGGTAGACCACCTCGAGCTCGGCGCGAGTGTCGGCGTCTTCGAGCTCGTCGACGAGCGCGCCGAACTGCGCCGCCCCCTCGGTGTAGGCCTGCTTGGCCGCCGGTGGCGCGCCGGGCAGGTCGACCTGGTCGTCGAGCTCGAGCACGAGGTTGCTGGCGCTCTGCACGAGGCCACGGACCTTCTGCTCGCCCTCGCCGAACGCCACGTTCGACGGCGGCCCTCCCTTGCGCTTGCTGCGGCTCGACAGGAACACGAACAGCATCAGCCCGCCCAGCACCACGAGACCGACGATCACGATCCAGCCGAGAGCGCCGAGTCCGCCGCCCTCGTCGTCGCCACCGCCGCTGCCGCCGCCGGCACACGAGGCCGGCACGGCCGGCGTGCCCTCGCCGCTCACCCCGAGCACGTCGGCCGCCGCGCCGGTGGCGGCGGCCAGCGACTGCTCGGCGTTGGCCGTCTGCACGGCGGCCCGCTCGGCTGCGTCGACCTCGCTCAGAGGGTCGAGGGTGGAAGCGATCGACACGTCGGTCGGGTCGAGCACCACCACACGGCCGTCACCGCCGAGGTCGTCGAGCACCTGGCCGGCGAACTCGTCGCTGCCGTCCTCGGCCGGCGAGCCGAGCACGACGACCTTGAACCAGCCCTCCGACCCCTGCAGGGCCAAGGTGACCTGGTCGAGCTCCTGCAGCCCGGCGTCGTCGAGGAAACCGCTGTCGAAGGCGTCCTGCTCAAAGGTGACGTTGTTGTCGCACAGGTCGGCGATCGTGTCGTCGACGCTCTGGGCCACGGCCGGGGCGGCCGACCACAGGCCCACCCCCACGACTGCCATCGCCACCGCAGCCCGTCGCCGCACGCGCGCCCTCCCTCGGATGCCGACGCGCAGCATAGGCACCCGCCTTCGCGGCGGCGTCAGGGAAGCTGCTGCATGCGCCGGGCCAGCACGGCGTGGCGGGCGAGGCGCTCCTCCAGAGCCGCATGCACGAGCAGGCCGTCGCGCACGACCGGCCGGCCGGCGACCACCGTGTGTCGGGCGGCGACCGGCCCGCAGCGCAGCCAGGCCTCCACCGGGTCGCCCAGCGCGCCGGCGAACGCCGGGCCGGTGAGCGGCCACACGGCGAGGTCACCGACCGACCCCGGCGCCAGCACCCCCAGCTCGCCCTCGCGGCCGAGGCACCGAGCGCCGCCGCGGGTGGCCAGCTCGAGGGCGAAGCGGGCGCTGACGGCCGACCCGCTGCGCAGCTTGGCCAGCAGCAGCGCCGTGCGGGCCTCCAGCCACAGGCTGGCGCTGTCGGCCGACGACGACCCGTCGACCCCGAGCCCGACCGGGCATCCGGCGTCGTGCAGGTCGACCACCGGTGCGATGCCCGACGACAGGATGAGGTTCGAGCTCGGGCAGTGGGCCACCCCCACGCCGGCGGCGCCGAGCCGGCGCACCTCCTGCGGGTCGGGCCGCACCACGTGGGCACCCCACGTGCGATCGGTGCACCAGCCGACCCGCTCGAGGTACTCGACCGGGCGGCAGCCGAACCGGGCGAGGCTGTAGGCGTCGTCCTCGGCGTTCTCGGCCAGGTGGGTGTGGAGCCGGACGTCGAGGCGCTCGGCCAGCTCGGCCGTGCGGACCATCAGCGACTCGGTGACGCTGAACGGCGAGCACGGCGCCAGGGCCACCCGCACCATGGCCCCGTGCGAGCGGTCGTGGTGGCGCGCCACTGCGTCCTCGCAGGCTGCGAGGATCTCGTCGTCGTCCTGCACGACGTCGTCGGGGGGGAGCCCGCCGTCCTTCTCGCTCAGGCTCATCGAGCCCCGGGTGGGGTGGAACCGCATGCCGAGGTCTCGGGCCGCCGCGATCTCGGCCGACAGCAGGTCCCCGGCCCCCCGGGGGTGCACGTACAGGTGGTCGGTGCTCGTCGTGCAGCCCGACAGGGCCAGCTCGGCCAGCCCGACCCACGCCGACACGTGGGCCGCCTCCTCGTCGAGGCCACGCCACAGCGGGTAGAGCGTCTGCAGCCAGCCGAACAGCGGCTTGTCGGTCATCGGCGGGTAGGCCCGGGTGAGGTTCTGGTACAGGTGGTGGTGGGTGTTGACGAGACCCGGCGTGACGAGGCAGCCGTCGGCCCGCAGCGTGACGCTCGCCGGCGGTGGGTCGCCGGTGCCCACCGCCTCCACGAGGCCGCCGGTGATCGCCACCCAGCCACGCGGCAGCTCGCGCCGCTCGTCGTCCATCGTGACGAGCAGCGCCGCCTCGGCCACCACGAGATCGGCCAGCCGGCCGCCGTCGCTCATGGACGCAGGACCGTAGCGAGCGGCCGGCTCAACGGAGATGGGGCCCGCGGGAGGCGACGGAGCTGGAGCGTGGCGGCCGTGACGGGAGGTTCGCGGGTGTGTCCTGCCACCATGCGTGCAGCATGCCCGACGGACGCTTCGCTCCCAGCCCCACGGGTCACCTGCACCTGGGCAACCTGCGCACGGCGCTGCTGGCGTGGCTGTTCGCCCGCCACGACGGCGGGCGGTTCCTCGTGCGCGTCGAAGACCTCGACCGTGCCGGTTGCCGGCCCGAGCTCGAGCGCTCGCAGCTCGACGACCTGGCCGAGCTGGGGCTCGTGCCCGACGGCCCGGTGGTGCGCCAGAGCGAGCGCTTCGACGTCCACCGGGCTGCCCTCGCCACGCTCGACCACCAGGGCCGGACCTACCCCTGCTTCTGCACCCGCAGGGAGATCGCCGAGGCCACCCGGGCGCCGCACGGCACCGCCGGCGCCTACCCGGGTACGTGCCGTGACCTGAGCCGGGCCGAGCAGGAGCAGCGAGCGGCAGCGCGACCACCGGCCGTCCGGCTGCGGGCCGAGGGCGAGCAGGTGACGTTTCGCGACCGGCTCCACGGCACCGTGTCGGGCGAGGCCGACGACGTGGTCCTGCGCCGCAACGACGGCGCCCCCGCCTACAACCTGGCCGTGGTGGTCGACGACCTCGCCCAGGGCGTGGCCGAGGTGGTGCGGGGGGACGACCTGCTGCCCGCTACGCCGGCCCAGGCGCTGGTGGCCCGGCTCCTCGGCGGCGAGGCCCCGTCGTACGCCCACGTGCCACTGGTGCTGGGTCCCGACGGCCGGCGCCTGGCCAAGCGCGACGGCGCCGTCACCCTCGCCGACCAGCGGGCGCTCGGCCGCACGGCGGGCGAGGTCCGCTCGATGCTGGCGGCGTCGCTCGGTCTGGCCGAGGACGGGGAGCCGGTCGACCTGGCGACGCTGCTCAAGCGCTTCGACCCCGCCGCCGTCCCCCGCACCCCCTGGACCCTCTCCCCCTAGCTCCTCAGGCGAGGGCGAGCTCGGCGTCCTCGGCGGCGCGGCAGTGGGCCTCGACGGCCTCGCGGTCGTCCGGCGTGAGCTGCTCGAAGCTGACGTCGAGCGCGTAGCCGGCCCGCACGGGACGCACCGAGACCACGGTCACCGACGGGTGGACCACCGTGAGGTGGCCGTCGGGGCCGGGCAGCGCGAGGTGCAAGCACAGGTTGTCGTCGAGCACGGGGCGGCGCACGACGAGGTCGGCCCCGTCGGGGCGGACGTCCACGACGTGGGCGCCGCACACGAGGACCTCGTCGCGCGTGAGGGCAGCGAAGGCGGCGGCGGTGGAGACGATCACGCCACCATGGTCGGCGGCCGACCGCCACCGGCCCATCCCCTGATCGGGGCGGCCGGGCTGGGCCGTTCGACCCACCGGCTAGGGGTCGGAGGCCAGCGAGTCGAGGATGAGCTGGATGTCGTGGGCCGTCGTGCGCGGGTTCACGATGCAGAACCGCAGCACCGTCTCGCCCTCCCACGAGGTGGGGACGGTGAGCGTGAGCCCGTCGAGCAGGGCCCGGTCGCTCCACGCCTCGTACTGCTCGGGGGTCCAGCCGATGCGGCGAAACAGCACCACAGAGAGCCCGACGTCACGCACGAGCTGGGTGTGCCCGCAGCTCGTGACCAGCTCGCCGGCCGCCCGGGCGGTGGCCAGGTTGTGCTCGACGGCCTCGGCGTAGGCGTCGGTGCCGTGGCTGGCCAGCGAGAACCAGAACGGCAGCCCACGGGCCCGCCGCGTCAGGTGGTAGGCGAAGTCGGACGGGTTCCACTCGGGTCGCTCGGTCAAGACGTCGAGGTACTCGGCGTGCTGGGCGTGCGCCACCCGGGCCTGCTCCGGGTCGCGATAGAGAAGGGCGGCGCAGTCGAAGGGTGCGAACAGCCACTTGTGCGGGTCGGTGACGAAGCTGTCGCAGCGCTCGATGCCGTCGAACAGCGGGCGGGCGCTGGAGGCGACCATGGCGCCCCCGCCGTAGGCGGCGTCGACGTGGAACCACAGGCCGCAGGTGTCGGCCACCGCCGCCACACCGGCGAGGTCGTCGATGATCCCGGCGTTGGTGGTGCCGGCGGTGGCGACGACGGCGAAGGCCCGGTCGCGGTCGGCCGGGTCGAGAGCGGCGACGGCGGCGGCCAGGTCGACGCCGGTGAGGCGGCCGCCGGCGCCCACCGCCACGACGTCGGCGTCCATCACGCGGGCGGCGGCGACGATGCTCGAGTGGGCGCCCTGCCCGGCGAGGACGAGGCCACGCACCCGGGCCCGCCCCGGACCGGCCGACCGCCAGCGGTGGCGAGCGGCCACCAGCGCGCTGAGGTTGCCGGCCGAGCCCCCGCTCACGAACACCCCGCCGGCACCCGCGGGCAGGCCGGCCAGGTCGGCGAGCCACCGCAGCGCCTCGTTCTCGGCGAACACGGCGCCGGCCCCCTCGAGCCACGACCCGCCGTAGATGCACGACGCGCCGACCACGAGGTCGAACAAGATCGCCGACTCGGTCGGGGCGGCCGGCACGAACGAGAGGTAGCGGGGGTGGTCGGTCGAGATGCACGCCGGCGCCAGCACCTCGGCGAACACCCGCAGGGCTTCGAGGCCTCCGAGCCCGGACGGGGTGATGGTGCGGCCGGCCATGGCCCGCAGCTCGGCCTCGGTGCGGGGCCGGTCGAGCGGCACCGGGTCGAGCCGCATGCGGTCGACCGCGTACCGCAGGACCGCCTGGGTCAGGACCTCCGTGGAGGTGTCCTGGCGGTGCAAGGGCTCAGACGTTCAGCTCGAGGAGCTCGCTGCCCTCGTTGCGCTTGCGGGCATCGGCGTCGAGCACACCGCCGAGCACCGACGCCAGCACGGCCCCGCCGATGGCGACGGCCACGGGGAACAGCACGAGGATCACGGCGATGACGATGCCTCCGGCCACGGCCGAGACCCTACTCAGCCGCCGGCCGGTAGGCCCACGCCTCGATCTCGACGAGGCCGCCCATCGGCAGGGCGGCCACCCCGATCGTGCTGCGGGCCGGGCGGTGGTCGCCGAAGCCGGCGACGTAGCCCTCGTTGAACGTGGCGAAGTCGTTCATGTCGGCCAGGAAGCACAGCGTCTTGGCGACGTCGGACAGCTCGGCACCGGCGGCGCGCAGGTGGCCCTGGAGGTTCTCGACGGCCTGGGTGGTCTGGGCGGCGACTCCCTCGACGAGGGCGCCGTCGCGCAGACCGAGCTGGCCGGACACGATGATCCAGTCGCCGGCGCGCACGACCGGGGTGTAGGGACCGACGGGCTTGGCGGGCTCGCTCATGGGGCGGACCGTAGCCCGCCGGCCGCACCGGGCCAGCGGGGCGAGAAGCCGTCGGCCCGCCAAGCCGCCGCCGCCACGGCCGCCAGCACGGCGTCGCTGCCGTTCACGGGCTCACCGTCGTCGGGCTCGATCTCGACCGTGACCGACGGCGTGTCGAGCGCCCGCAGCACACCGAACGAGCGGATCGTGAGGTCTTGGGGCTCACCGCGGTCGTCGAGCGCGATGCCCTCGCTGCGCACCCATCCGAGCGCCTGGTGGGCGGCACCGATGCAGTAGGAGCGCAGCACCACCTCGTCGAGGGGCCGCCCGCAGCGGACCCGGACGTGCACGCTGTCGCCGTCGACCACCGCGATGGCCTGCGCCCCCTCGTGCGTGCGGACCGTGTCGGGCCCAGTGGCGAGCGAGGCGAGCAGCGCCAGCGCCTCCACCCAGCCGGCCCCCCGAAGCGCGGCCGAGGTGGGCGGACCGGGTCGGTCGACCTCCTCCACCACCAGGCCGGGAGCCACGGCGGCGATGGCGTCGACGATGCCGCTGGTGCGGCGGACCCGCACGACACCCGTCCCGTCGGCCCGCACGCCAGCGGCCAGCGGTGGCCGCTTGGGCCCCAGGCGCACCACGTCCTCACGGCTGTAGCGCACCACCACCGCCCGCCCGTGCTGGTCGGCCAGCCGTCGGGCCACCGCCGCCACCTCGCTGGCCACCTTGCCACCGAACGCGCCGCCGTTGGCCAGCGGCGACGCCGGCTCGGCGCCGGGCTCGCACCACGACGCGTCGGGCTCGAGGTACGCCGGCTCCGCCCACGTCGTCTGCAGCGTGCGGGCCCAGTCGCCCTCGGGCACCGCGATCGGCCACTCGACGGCCGCCGAAGTGCGGCGGCCCTGCACCTTGCCGGCCCGGGCCCTCGCCTCGGTGAGGGTCGCCCCCACGACCCAGGCGCCGTCGGCCGTCCGCACCGCGACCAGTGCGTCGGCCGGCGCGGTGTCGTCGGCGAAGCCGCCCCGACCGAGGGCCACCGCCGGCGCCACCCGCTGCGGCGTCCGTCCCTCCAGCGCAGCCCGCCGCTCGGCGGCGCCGAGATCGCGGGCCGCGGGCGTGGCGCCGCCGGCGACGAGGGTGGCCGCCTCCCGGATCGTCTGCCAGCCCGTGCACCGGCACAGGTGGGCCAGGAGCGCCTGGTCGACCGCGGCCGGGCTCAGCGGCCCCTTGCGGCCCAGGGCGGCGAGCCGTACCACGATCCCCGGCGTGCAGAAGCCGCACTGGCTCCCGCCGGTGGCACACAGCGCCTGCGCCCACGGCTCGGCCTCGGGGAGCGCGTCGACGGTGGTGACGCTGCGCCCCGCCACCCGGCGCACCGGCGTGACGCACGAGACGCGGGGTTGGCCGTCGACGAGCACCGTGCAGCAACCGCACTGCCCCTGGGGGCTGCAGCCGTCCTTGGGTGACCGCACGCCCAGGCGGTCGCGCAGGGCCTCCAGCAACGAGGCCCCGTCGTCGGGCACCTCCGCCGTACGACCGTCGAGGGTGAAGGCAATGGGCACGGGCGACCACGTTAGGTTCGAAGGGCGATGGCACCCCTCTCACGACGAGCGTTCCTCGCGGCGTCGGCCGGCGCCGTGGTGCTGGCGGCGTGCAGCGGCAGCAGCGACGAGCCCGACAGCGGCACCGACGCGACGAGCACCGGCGGCAGCATCAACGGCGCGCTCCAGACGATCCAGTTCTTCCCTGACGGCGTCGTCGGCGACCAGGGCCTCCAGCGGTTCCCGTTCGGCGTCGGCGACGCCGACGGCGTGATCGAGGGCGACCGGGGGCCCGGTGACCTGCGAGCCACCATCGTCGCCGACGACGGCACGGTGGTGGCCGAGTCGCTCGTGGTGAAGCGGCACCAGCAGGGTCTGACCCGGCCCTACTGGCCGCTCGTGACCGAGGGTCTCGCCGTGGGCATCTACGACGTCCGCCTCCTCACCGACGACGGCATCCCCCTCCCGGAGGCGACCATCAGCGTGGCGCCGGCGTCGGCCGTCGTCGTGAAGCAGCCGGGCCAACCGATGCCGGCCCTGCCCACACCGTCGGTCGACGAGCCCAACGGCGTCGACCCGATCTGCACCGACGACCCGCCGTGCCCGCTGCACACGGCCACCCTCGCCGACGCGCTGGCCGCCGGCGGCAAGGGCGTGGTGCTGCTGGTCGGGACGCCGGCCTACTGCGAGACGGCGATCTGCGGCCCGGTGCTCGACCTGCTCCTGCAGATCGCCCCGGAGTACGAGGACCGCTTCACCTTCCTGCACGCCGAGGTGTACACCGACGAGACCCTGCAGGAGTCGACACTGGCCGTGCGGGAGCTCGGTCTCACCTTCGAGCCCTCGCTGTTCGTGGTGGACGCTCGGGGGACGATCGCCGCCCGCCTCGACGTGATCTACGACGAGGCGGAGCTGCGCGCGACCCTCGACGCCGTCAGCTGAAGCTCTGGCCGCAGCCGCAGCTGCGCGTGGCGTTCGGGTTCGTGATGCTGAACCCGGCCTGGTTGAGGCCGTCCTTGTAGTCGAGCGTTGCGCCGTTCAGGAGCTGGGCGCTCGACGCGTCGACGATGACCTTCACGCCGGAGAAGTCGGCCTGCTCGTCGTCGGTGGCCACGTCCTTGTCGAAGAACATGTCGTAGGCGAAGCCGCTGCACCCGCCGGGGCGCACGGCGACCCGCAGCACGAGCTCGGGGTCGCCCTCGGCGTCGAGCAGCTCTTTGACCTTGCCTGCCGCGGCATCGGTGAGGGTGATCACGTGGTCGTCCTCCTGGTGGTGGTTCGCTGAACGCTATCGGCTGGTGATGGTGACCTGACAGGGCTGGCGGTGCACGAGCGGGTGGAAGGCGTCGACGGCGTCGCCGACCCCGAAGCCCTCGACGAAGCCCTCGACCATGCCCTGGTGCAGCGAGCACACCAGCTCCGGGAAGGCCTCGGCCAGCTCGCGGAACGGGCAGTGGGCGAAGGCGACCACGGCGGTCTCGCCGTCGTCGGTGCCGTCGACGGCAGGGTCGAAGCCGAGCACGTCGAGCTGGGTGACGAGGGCTTCGAGGCACGAGGGAGCATCGGCGAAGCGACCGGCGTCGAGGCGCCCCTGCTCGCGGCCGATCTCCGCGGCATCGTCACCCCGGGCGCCCACCCGCTCGGCCAGCGACACGAGCATCCGGGCCAGCAGCGGGAACGTGGGCGGCTCGAGGCCGAGCGAGGGGGCGTCGGGGCTGAGGGAGTAGAGGTGCTGCGGTCGGCCGACGCCGCTGCGGACCTCGGTGCTCACCTCGAGCAGCCCGACCTCACGCATCCGCTCGAGGTGGGGCCGCACGGTGTTCGGGTGCAGCCCGAGCGACTCGGCGACGTCGGCGGTGGCGAGCGGCCGCGGCGACCGGGCCAGCTCGAGGTAGATCGCGTA
>Ga0209594_1000173_pt1 | contig 48311 bp, 71 predicted proteins | sample AshMeaCrysSpring_FD_184126 | JGI IMG/M metagenome (GOLD analysis project Ga0209594, IMG submission 184126) | Groundwater microbial communities from Big Spring, Nevada to study Microbial Dark Matter (Phase II) - Ash Meadows Crystal Spring... | ecosystem: Environmental > Aquatic > Deep subsurface... | reverse complement strand
ACCCAGAGTTTGAAACATTCTATACCAAAAACATTTTGTTAAACGAGGGCATCCGCGCCTGGATGGCACCAATGGATCAACCTCACCAAAACTTTGTATTCCCTGAGGAGGTATTACCACGTGGTAATGCCCTGTAATTGGGAATTGGGCACACAAAGTGAAGTTACAGTCCAGTGAATTGTAACGAATATAAAACAACCCCCGTTCACAGGGGGTTTTTTAATGGTCACTCAGACAAGATTGCTTTTCTTTAGTGTTTATTTGTTAAATAATGAAAGCTATTAAAAAGCCTACCTTCATGGAGAAGATAGGCTGTGATGGAACTTTTGTTCCGTTTGCCGACTTCAATAAAACTAGGGTCGAGGACAAACAGGAATTAGATTAGCGTTAAACACAATCGTACCAGCAGGCTGTTGATTGATTAAAACCGGGTTACCCGTATCTTTCTTAATCAACAGGGGATTTAGAGTCAAACATTCTTGAACCAATTCTCCCCATTCTTCCACCTTACGAGTGTACTCAGCCCGTAAACGTGGAGAATCAGTCAGTGTAACACCGTTGGGGATTGGCGGAAGTGTGGCGATAAAGACTTCATCAGTAATCACGGCATCACTGGTGATGCTTTGATCCACAGCCATTTCATAAATAATAGGATATTTAAACGCCATGGGTAATGTCCGGTTAGGAACATCGACATCGGGTAAAGTAAAATAAATGGCTGGATCAACTCGACCGGTTTCCTCATCTTTTGCTTTATATTTCATATCAAAATCCGAGGGAGTTGTGATCACACCAATTTGTGCTTCTACAGGCATAGGCATAGATGTAGCAAGTACTGCACACAATCCACCCAATAAGGTTGCTTTCTTCATGTTCATCTCCTCAACGACACCAACTTTGATGGACTCAAGTGAGCCTGTAAAGTTTAGTTAGATTAAATTAACTCAGATTTGAGTTGATCTGGAATCCTCCTCTAGCCGACTTGCCAGCCCAAGAGCTGACCGCAGGCAACAGGAAGCAAAAAGTCAGTCACAACTGATCACCCAAGAATAATTTGGAGATCTATCGCCGAACTCCACCAAATTTTACCATGGATGTCAAAAGAAGGTAGGCACTGTATCGACAGGTCAGTGTCCAGATAAATTTTAACCAATAGACGCTTTGTGCGCTACTCACACCTTATAAATAATAATTTGGGTATAAGGATTTTAGCCAATCGCTGAAAGGTAATGGACACAACAGGACTCGAACCTGTGACCTCTACGATGTCAACGTAGCGCTCTAACCAACTGAGCTATGCGTCCAAATTGATTTATCATTATAGCATAAGTATCTAAACATCTGCAAGCACTTGTGAATCTCTCATGCTCTTGATGTTTGGTTTGAACTGCCTCCCTTGATGTGTAACAAGGGAAACACACCAAGAGCGGAACATAAGGCTTCTGAGAGAACGGACTAATCTTCGTGATCCTCAAATGGATCGCTGAGTTCTTGGGAAGGTGGGCCAAAAGCCAAATAGATGGCATAGCCTGTGATACTAATGACAATGACGACAATGGAAATGTTAAGAGCTATTGCAGGTTCCATCGGATTAATCTATGATGTACTGGATTCTTTTATAATATTACGAAACTTTAAAAATTGTTGTCGAACACACTCTAGGTAGACCATGGCACAGCAAACTCGCTTAGGAAATCTCCTCCGTCCTTTAAACTCAGAATATGGTAAAGTGGCTCCAGGCTGGGGAACTACCCCCTTAATGGCAACTTTCATGGTACTGTTTTTTGTGTTTCTGCTGATTATCCTGCAAATTTATAATTCCTCCCTATTACTCGAAGGGGTAGATGTAGATTGGGCCAATCTAACGAAATAATCAGTCATCTCTAAACCAGATAGGAATTGTGTAGAGGCATTGAATTAAATGTCTCTACACTCTTATTCGCTAAAATTGACAAGATTAGGAGAAAAAACAGTGAATATTTTTGGCATTGGGTTACCGGAAATGGCTGTGATTTTAATTCTTGCCCTACTGATTTTTGGCCCGAAAAAGTTACCTGAGATTGGGCGTAGTATAGGGAAAGCAATTCGGGGTTTCCAAGATGCCTCTCAAGAATTTGAACAAGAGTTTAAACGGGAAGCTCAACAACTTGAAAAAAAATCTCCTCCTGCTCCTCTTGAAAGTCAAGAAGCCCGAGCAACAGCGGCTAATCATCAAACTCCAGAAAGCTGATGCATGGGTTGAAGATTTCAGCCTTTTTGAAACATCAACGTGATCAGATGTGAGCGAAGTCGGTCTGTTTGGCAGGTTTTCAAAAACATGACGGCAGGGATAGGAACACTCAGCTAGAATTGAATAATTTTCATTCACGTCTTACCCCTCTAGAAGTCCTGCACATGAATCTACCATGACCTCTAATTCTGCTAGTAATCAACTGTTAATTCCTCAGCTTATTGTAGGTTTAGGGAATCCTGAACCTAAATATGACCAAACTCGCCATAATATTGGATTTGCCGCGATTGATGCCCTCTCAAAAACTGAGTTCATCCCGATGTCAGAAAATCGGAAATTTCAAGCAGAATATGGAGAAGGTAGTTTTCAGGGTCAGAAGCTACGGTTACTGAAGCCGTTAACCTATATGAACCGTTCGGGCCAATCGATTCGAGCCGTTGTCGATTGGTATAAACTTGATCCACAATCGGTTTTAGTAATTTATGATGATATGGATTTGCCGGTTGGACGTATCCGACTGCGGCATTCAGGTTCAGCGGGCGGTCATAATGGGATGAAATCAACAATTGCTCATTTAGGCACTCAGAATTTCCCTCGCTTGCGGATTGGCATTGGTCAACCTCAACAACCCAATTCGGCAGCAAACCGAGAGACAGTCTCTCATGTCCTCGGTAAATTTTCACAGAGTGAAACCCAAGTGATGGAAAAAGTGCTTAAACTGATGATAGAGGCTGTGGAGTCTTGTCTGAAACACGGCATTGACAAAACCATGAGTCTTTATAATTCTCGTAGTGCGTGTTGAATTGGTCGAGTGAGTTCTAAACGTTTACCTGAAACCACTGCTTATGTCCGCGTGACTCATCAATCCTGGCAACAGGGCATATTAGCAGGTGAAATTAGCGCCGGAAGTTATCAATGGCAGTTTCAATGGCAATTTAGACAGGGTAAAACCCTAGCCATTCAACCCTCCCAAGGACGGGCACTCATTCAAGAACCCCTGGGGCGTTTTTTAGAGAAATGGGATTATCAACTTGAACCAGGGGGAGATTATTCCTTCACTATTCGAGCTAAATTTTAATAGAGTAGGGTGTGGGGTGTGGGGTGTGGGGTGTAGAGATTGAAGAAATGAGATGATCATCAGATATGGACTAGGTAACCTCGCCTCTACTCAATAGTCAATCACATCACTACACCCTACCCTCTATTCCCTACTCCCTCCCTGAAGATACCGTTCAATTAAAATAATTGCAACAATATCATCCACGGGTCGGGGTGGATTTCGCATCCCTTGAGGAATTAACCGAGTCAATCCTTGAGGCGGATACATTTGCCAATAGCGATCGCGTGCTTCTAAACTAGAGTAACGTTCATCCACTTTAATAATGGGAATTGAGGAAGAAAGCTGAGATTTAAGCTGACTTTCCCAAGCCTTAGAAGTGGTTTGATTTCCCATAATTAAGGATTTTATCGGGAATTGTTTCGTGAGAGACTGCAAAGTTAAAATAGCCTGATTCGATGGAATGACTTGATGATAATACAGCTTTAATTCAGCATTCATTACCGCCAGACCACATTTATCTTTTCCGGGATCAAATCCTAAAAACATATATTTGTTGTTTGTTATTAGTTATTTGTTATTTGAGGGAATAAACAGGAGGGATGAGTAGAAATTTATGATTATCATCAGGCGTTTATAATCCTTACTCCTTAATCTCTATACCCACTTAACCTTATTGAGTTTCTGAGTTGACTTCCTTTTCCATGTTCTCCTCTAAATCCGAGGTGCGAGTGCTAAAAATAATCGCTCCATTTTGCCGAGCTAATAAATTCAATTTCAAGGGGCCAATTGTATAAGTATCTTGAGCCGCAACGGCTTGTAACTCAATGGGTTGCTGATAATTTTGAAGCTGTTGAACAAAGCTCAAAAGGGTTTCAGTTTTTTCATCTCCAATTTGAATTAAACCATCCACAACCCCCACAAAGCGAGCGCGAAATTCAGACGCATCAATAATTTCTTGAAGCCGTTGCTGTAACTGCTGATCCGTCAAATTAGCGGGATCAATCGAATTTTTAGCAATAATTTCCCCAGAAGTAAATAATAATCGATTCGGTTCAACTTTTGTAAACACACTAACTCGGGTTTCCCCAATTAAATAATTAGCAGAAGAAATCACTTGAATCACATAATCTTGACCATTATCAATTTCATTGATTAAAGCCTCTACTTCAGCTTGGGGAATTTGAATAACTTGTTCTTGTTCAGCATTAATATTTCCGATTTGAATCAAATTAAGGACGGTTAAATTTGCTGCCTGTAGGAGCTGATTAACAGCCATCTGTGACTGTTGTTTATCTTCAGTATTCACTAAAGCACTGGCTAATATTTGACCTCGTTTTAAGGCAACACTTCCTTCTCTTAACAATCTAAAATCCCGTCCAATGGAATTGAGTTGTTGTTTCAAATTAGCCGTTTGTTTTTCTAGTTTTTCCCGTTCAATTTCCAACTGTTGTAGCGTTTCTTCCCGTGCCATAATAATTTGATCTCGCTGTTCAATGGCTTGATCTTGCTGTTTAATTTCCTGATCACGGGCGGCAATCTCTTGATCTCGTTGTTCAATTTGTGCTTTCACTTGCTCTCGTTGTTCAATCAAATTCTGACGTTCTGTTTTAAGTTGTTGAATTTCTGACTCCAGAGTTTGTTTTTGTTGAGAAACTTGCTGTAATTGAGCTTCTGTCTGATTTAACTCCGCCTCCATCTCCGCTTTCACTTGATCCACTTCAGCCAGTTGATTCTTCAATTGATTCAATTGAGTTTTAGCCTGCTTTAATTCTTTTTGGGCTTGGGCTAATTCCGTTTGAGTTTGAGTCGCTTGAGTATTAGTTTCTTCTAAAGATTGATTAATCTGACTGAGTTGATTCTGAGCCGTTTTTAATTTTAATCGTGCTGCCGACAGTTCTGTTTCAACTTGATTGCGTTCATCCATCGCTTGGGTTAAATCCTTACGAGTCTGATTCAATCGTTCTTGAATTTGATCCATTTTAAAGACTCCTCGACGTAAGGGTTTGCTGGCTGTAAACAAAATCCCCAACGTCAACGCCGAGAGAACAGTACCTGTAACAATGGTCACCACAACTGCGGTTTTGCGGGGGCGCATTTTGAATAAACTAAGTCGCGCTTTTCCCACCTTCATTCCGAGGCGATCGCTGACGACAGCAATTACGCCCCCCAGGATCAAAATCGCAATGACAAAGATGACTCCAGCCGTCATTTGAGTAGTTTCAGAACCGAGGATTTAATCATGATCTTAGCGATTATCCTCATGCTTAGAGAGGTTAAGCTGAATTGAATTCCTTTAAAGGGTAGAACGGACAATGGGATCAGCAGACTATAAAACCACCTCCATCAGGTTTACTGTCGCCATCATCCTGATAGGATTTGTTGGCTCACAGTGCATTGAGTTAAGTAAACTGTTGACTGAGAATCACAGGATTATGCACTGTAATTTTCTTTTTATGGATCGAGATCATATTTTTTTGACGTAAATCTCCTAACAAACGAGTGACCGTCACCCGTGTTGAACCAATCGCCTCCGCGATCGCCTGATGGGATAGTTTCAGATCAATCCGAATCCCCTCTTGTCCAGGTACACCAAAATCGCGGCAAAGAATTAACAAAAAACTCACCAACCGCGATCCCATGTCGCGATGAGCCAGAGTTTCAATCATCATTTCCGTCTGTAAAATTCGGGAAGACAATCCCTGCAACATCATCATTGACAAGTTTGGATCTTGCTTCAGGGCTTTTTCAACCTGTTCAATCGGAACTGAAAGAATTTCAACTGGGGTAAAAGCCACCGCGTGATAAAATCGATCCGACTTATGACCCGTAATCAGAGACAATACCCCAAAGACACTATTTTCCCGCAATAAAGCCACTGTAATTTCTTCCCCAGCTTCATAGACTCGGGACAGTTTAACAGCGCCTTTAATTAAAACATAAACCCGCTCTGCAGGGTCACCCGGAAAAAAAATTGTTTTTCCCCGGTCATAAGTCTCTACCACTGGTGGAAATGTTCCTCCCCCCAGTTGATGAAACAAATTTGCTAATGGCCTATCATACGTCACAACCGCATCCTTTATACTTTAAAATATCTAAGTTAATGTTGAGCTGACTTCAGCTTAGCGTGAATTTGAATGAATTTTTCTGTGACCCTCTTTCCTGGTTAAGTTTGGATTAAACAGCAATTACGATTACCAGTTTAACCTAAGTTCATAGCAGTGATATCACCGCTGTGTTGAATGCTCCAGACCGATAAAACGTTTCGGTTCAATCGGCTTTTTTAAGTCTTTGGGAATTTGAGGACAACTCAGGTGTCATAACAGCAGTCCTGTAGGACTTGACATTTGTGTATATTGCTACCGAGAATTCATCCTGTGCAGATAACGCACCATAAACAGTGCTCCACTCAACCCATCAATACCCGATAATAATCCATTATGCTTAGTTTAAACGGAAAGAACGCTCTTGTAACAGGCATTGCCAACAATCGCTCCATTGCCTGGGGCATTGCCCAACAACTTCATGCAGCGGGGGCAAATTTAGGAGTCACTTATCTTCCTGATGACAAAGGTCGATTTGAAAAAAAAGTCCGTGAACTCGTTGATCCCCTCAACCCCAGTCTGTTCTTACCCTGTGATGTGCAAAATGATGAGCAAATTCAATCAGTGTTTAAAACCATCGAGGAAAAATGGGGTCAGTTAGATATCCTGATCCATTGTTTAGCCTTTGCGGGGAAAGATGATCTCTCTGGAGATTTTAGTCAAGTCTCTCGACAAGGATTTACTCGCGCCCTCGATATTAGCGCTTACTCCCTCATACAATTGAGTGCAGCCGCTAAACCCCTGATGAAAGATGGGGGAAGTATTGTGACGTTAACCTATTTGGGTGGAGTGCGGGTTGTCCCCAATTATAATGTCATGGGAATTGCCAAAGCCGCGTTAGAAATGAATGTTCGCTATCTCGCCAGTGAAATGGGGCCACTGGGGATTCGCGTCAACGCTATTTCCGCAGGCCCGATTCGGACTCTGGCTTCTTCAGCCGTAGGCGGTATTCTCGATATGATTCATCATGTAGAAGAAGTTGCCCCCCTCAAACGCACCGTCACTCAGTTAGAAGTGGGGAATACAGCAGCATTTCTCTGTAGTGACTTATCCAGCGGCATCACCGGTCAAGTGTTGTATGTCGATTCAGGATACAACATCATGGGAATGTAATCAGGGAAAATGGTCATTAGTTATTCGTTGTTTGTCATTTGTGCCAACATTGAAAAACGAATAACCAATAACTAATGACAAATAACAAGTAACCAATAACAAAATCACTATGCAAATTAGCGATACTGCTGACGCAACGCTGCGCGAACACCCAACTTTATCGAATTCATCCAATGATGGGGTGAGTCGAGTAGCAACCCTCAAACGCACCACTCAAGAAACCGATGTCAGTGTTACCCTTAATCTCGATGGCACAGGGATCTGTAAAGCTTCTACAGGTGTCCCGTTTTTAGACCACATGTTACATCAGATTGCGTCCCACGGTTTGATTGATTTAGAAGTGAATGCCGTTGGGGATATTGAAATTGACGATCATCATACTAATGAAGATGTGGGGATCACCCTCGGAAAAGCGTTAGCCCAGGCCTTAGGCGATCGCAAAGGCATTGTTCGCTTTGGTCATTTTATTGCCCCTTTAGATGAAGCCTTGGTACAAGTGGCGTTGGACTTCTCTGGACGACCTCACCTCAGTTATGGCTTAGAGATTCCGACGCAACGAGTGGGAACTTATGATACTCAACTGGTGCGGGAGTTTTTTGTCGCGATTGCCAATAACAGTTTAATGACCCTTCATATTCGGCAGTTAGATGGGATCAACTCTCATCATATCATTGAAGCCACATTTAAAGCCTTTGCCCGATCGCTTTCAATGGCGGTTGAAATTGATCCTCGACGGGGAGGACAAATTCCCAGTTCAAAAGGGGTATTGTAATCAATTCTGATGGGATCGGATAATACGCATGGGGAGATAGGGAGAGTCAGGAGTTAGGAGTCAGATAGGGGCGCATTGCCATGCGCCCGTACTCCAAGTCAGGAGTTAGAAAAGTCTTCTTCCCCCTGTTGCCTGTTCCCTCAAATCACGAAGGACAAATGACAAACAACAAATTGTTCCCCGTTCCCTATTTCATGATTGAAATTGACGATGAATTTCTTCGAGGAGCAATAATTTTTCAGCTTGCATAATGGCATTGTAAGTGGACGGAACCGCTTCAGGATGAACCGATAAAGCATTGACACCCCATTGAATAAAATTTTGAATTAGATTCGGGTATAATACCGGTGCATCTCCACAAATTGAACAGGGAATGCCTTCTTCTTTTGCCATTTGAATCATTTCTTGAATCGCCGCCATCACAGCAGGATGGGAAGCATTTAAATGGGTTAAATGTTCATCATTATTGCGATCAATCCCTAGCAGAAATTGAGTCAGATCATTAGTGCCAATGGCAATTCCTTCTACGCCTGCTTTAACATAGTCGGGCAGTAAAAATAGCACAGAGGGAACCTCTGCCATGATCCAAAGTTTAAAGTGTTGATTTTCCATCAAGCCTGCCTGTTTAACCCAGTAGCGATACACTGAAAACTCTTCAATAGAACGGACTAAAGGTAAAATTAAATGAATATTGTCATAACCCCATTGATGCAGTTGGGATAACACAGATAACTCAAGATCAAATAGGGTGACACGTTCTGCATCAGTCGTTGAAAAGGGATGATGTAAGCGCTGTTGCAACAGAATATATTCCCAATGGGTTTCGCCCCAAAATGGACGGGCTTCCTGATAAAATTCCCGTAAATCCAACGCTCGATAAAAAATAGGTTTAGGGGCTAAAGCCTCTACAAATAAACGCAAGCTTTCTGCCATCTGTTGAATAAAGTCTGAGCGGAACTGGGGTTGTAACCATTGCTGAAAATCCCAGGTTCCATTCTCTTTTTTTAGGGGTAAAACATCCAAAGCTAATAATTCAGATCGCAAGAGTCCAATCCCATCAATGGGTAAATTGTGCAAGCGCTCCAGGGAATGGGGTTGACTGATATTCACCATCAAATTGGTGGCGATGCTGAAAGCAGCCCCTGGGGATAAATTCATCGGGGAAACCGATAGCATCGACAAGGGCTGTTCAACAGGTTGCTCCATTCCCAACAAATGAACCTCCCCCTGATCCCCCTCAATTAACAGAAATTCTCCCGTTTGAATCTGTTGAGTGGCGTAACGAACCCCGAAAACAGCCGGAATGCCTAATTCTCGCGCTAAAATCGCCCCATGACCTGTCATTCCCCCTTGTTCTGCGACGACTCCCACGGCTTGTTTAAGTAAGGGAAAACAGTCGGCTGTGATTTCCGGAATCACTAAAATTAATCCGGCTTGAAATTGATCTTCAGCCGCAGAACTCCCGGACAGGACAACAGCTTTAGCGATCGCCATTCCTCCGGAAACGCCTAATCCCAACAACATAGGATGTTTTGGGGTTGGGGGATGTGAAGCGTCTTCAGAGAGGCTATTATCTGTCACAGGAGGCGATTGAGCAGAGATTGCAACCAGTTTCTCAACAGAATACCAGTAAAATTGCTCAGCAGTATGGGGGGAAATTGCACCGAAAATCCAACGAAGTTGCCAAAATTGACCGAACTCGGCTTGTACGTTTTGAGTCAGTTGGATCAATGTTTCCAGTTGATCAGCGTTTAGCACCCATGGGGTTTGTTGCTCTTGCGGCAAAATTTCCCCTTGTAAGGGAGAATGGGCAAAATCAGCCGTTAAAGGTATCGTTTGCAGTCCTACCATTGTCTCAGCCTCAGACAATGCTTCTCTCCTGCTAGATTTGAGGCGATAGGCAATGATTTTATGTCCCTGTTTTTGAGATTGGATGTGATGAGTTTGGGGATTAATTTGATAATAATCCGGTTCAGTTTCACCCCAATCTATGGATAAATTCAGTCCTGGAGTTGTTTGAAGCTGCCAAGACTGGGGAAAAATTTGAATTACACCTGAAGCCACTGCGGAATACAACGGTTGTACTAAAAGAGTGGGTTGAAGCTGTTGTAATGTGACTCCCCTATCATGCCAATAAAATAAACTTCTAGCTCGAAAAAATTCAGCGATCGCTTGTTTAAATCCCTCGGCCATCGCTGTGGGAGTGCCGTCTGTCCAAATGGGATCAATAATCCCTTCAGTCTTGAGAGTTGAACGACTAAGATACCCCTGAAAGCTGACCACTGGAGCCGACCATTGTTGTAAAATCTCTGAAAATTGAGACAACCATTCTGAGGAGACCGTTGATGTTAAGATATGATGACGAATTCCCTGAGCAATTCGTTGTAAATTTTGAGGGTCACTCACATCTAAATGCAATGTAGAATCGGATAGATCTACAAAGAAAGGTTCACGCCAATGAATGGTTTCTAAAAACTCCCAAAATGAAGTCGCCGGGATTACAAAACCCGATATTACAGGATGATCTTGATGAATCAGACGACTCAAATCAAATCCACGATCTCCAACAATCTCGCGGTCTGAGTCTTTAATTTGGTGGAGCCAGTAAAAATTATCCACATCTTAGAGATCATACTTTGACAGTTCTATACTCGAAAAAGGTTGAGAGGATCTGTGTAATTTGACAACAACCAGAATTTGGTACTTGTCCCTTGAGGCTGATAGCCGTCATTCTATAGTACTAAGCTCTCGAATGAGAAAACTTCACTATTTCTGATTCCCAGAATATCTTTTCAAACAATCATTATATCCTTCTGTGATCTCGGACTGCGATCAAATTGATTGAACCTAGGGAGTTGGGAATATTAAAATTTATACAAATCCATCTCATGGATAAGTAACACCCATTGGAAATTGTGAATTTCTATCCCTAGAAGCGATCGGGTGTCAGTAAATCCATGGAATCAACTTTTTCACCTGAGAACAGTATTCCTGGTATTCTGGATATTTCTGTTGTAACCAATTTTCTTCCTGTCTCCCTTTGAGATCTAGAAAAATAAATAAGATGATTGTTCCCAGCAAATGAGAGACACTCAGTTGAAAAATCGTCCATCCTAAAGCCGCAAAAATTAAGCCACTATAAAGGGGATGGCGAACCACACCATAAATCCCAGTTTTAATCAAGGTTCCATTTTCTTTTGGATAGGGAAAAGGGGTTAAGTTTTGCCCTAAATCAATCAATCCTTTCAGGATAAGAATAAAAGCGGTTACACCCAAAACAATTGAAATTGCCCCAATTCCATATTGAACGAGATCAGCATCATAACTCACCTTCATTACAGGAATTGGCGGTAATAATAGCAGTCCCAAAAGTAACAAACCTTGCAAAACTACCCAAAATTCTCCCCGTTGCCCTAATTGTTCTGACCAGAAGTTAGAATGATTTTCTTCTAATTTGGGATTCATCTTTCGTTTCTCTCTAAACGTTCTAAAGAAATCTGGGCTGCGGCAGCCACTTGCGGATGACTATCTTTACTCAGATAATTTAAGGCAGCAACCGTTTTAGCACTGGGTAAGTAACCCAAAGCTTCCGCTAACCGTTGTCGAATCAGCCAATCTGAGGATTGGGCAAAGCGCAACACCGACTCAATGGCTTCGAGATCCCTAATTTCACCTAAAGCAGCAATCGCCCCTTGTTGTAGGAGGACATCTTGACTGTCTAACGCTTTCATCAACACATCATGGGCGCGGATATCCTTTAAATTCCCGAGGGCAACTGCTGCACTAAATTGTACTAACCACACCGTATCCTCATAAAACGACCGCACCAAAGGTTCAAAGGCGCGAATATCCCCCAAATAACCCAAAGCCCCAGCCGCATCAGCACGAATGCCATAGTCGGGATCAGTTTCCAGTAATTTAATCAAAATGGGAAAACATTCTTCTGTTGGTTTGACACCGAGAGCGAAAACCGCCATTGAGCGCACGGGGAGATGCTGATCATCCAGCACTTTTTTAATGAGAGGCACTGCATCGACTGGGGGAACTTCTCTGAGGGAAGCCAATGCCAGTAAGCGATCGCGAGAGTTTGGACTATCTAACTGGACAGCAATTTCTTCTAAACTTAACCGATTACCCATAAAACTAATGGTGATCCAAGCTTGACACAAATTTTTTAATATTTTGACATTTTCTTTTAATCAATTGGGGATAATGACTACAACATCTGTTCTAATCTGCAACAGTGTTATCTTAGATTTTTGTCCGCTTCTCCCATTTCAACTGAGCACTTGGTTATGTCATCGTACCAACCCCCCCACTACTCCTCTGCCCTAGAACAAGCCATTGATCGTCATCCCCTCCAGGTGACACCAGATACTTCCCTGGGGGAGGTGATCGCATTGATGAGTCAACAATATAATCAGTGTACTTTACCTTTACCTCAAGAGGATTCAAAAACAGATACACTCCTGGCTGAGGAGTCTGCTTCATTCAGTGAGATTCGAGCCAGTTGTGTCCTGGTGGTTCATGGCAAAACGTCAGCGCTGCTTGGGGTGGTGACCGAACGAAATGTGCTACAACTGATCGCCACAGGGGCGTTAGAGTCACCCATCAATCCAGTGCCCCAAAAAATTAAAGTGAGTGAGGTGATGTCCCCCTCGCCGATTCATTTGACCGAATCTGACGAACAAGATATTTTCTCGGCTTTATCCTTATTTCGCCAACATCACATTCATCATTTACCGGTTTTAGATCCCCAAGGAAAGTTGGTGGGGGTGGTGACACCAGAACGGATTCGTCAAGTGCTACAGCCCTCGAATATTCTCAGATTAAGGCGAGTGGCTGATGAAATGAGTCCGGATGTGGTGACGGCTCCCGTCAATACCTCAGTACTCAATTTAGCCCAGATGATGGCGGCTCACCAAGTCAGTTGTGTGGTGATTTATCAATCTTTTACAAAACCTCGGTTAATGCCCGTTGGGATTGTTACCGCTCAGGATCTGATTCAGGCTCAGTTTCTAGAACTCGATTTGGCGGAGATCTCAACGGAACAGATTATGGGGACTTCGTTATTTTATCTCAAGCCCAATGATTCCCTGTGGAAAGCTCATCAAGAAATGCAAAAACAACATTTACAGCGGTTGTTAGTGTGTGGAGATGAAGGGGAACTCTTAGGAATGATTACTCAAATTAGCTTATTAAGAATGCTTGATCCAACTGAAATGTATCGAGTGGTGAAAAATTTACAGCAGTCGGTTTATCAACTGCAATTAGAAAAACTAGAACTCCTCAGAAGTCGCAACGCTCAACTGGAACAGCAAGTTCAAGAACGTACCGCGAAGTTGCATGAACAACTGCAGCGAGAACGATTGATGAGTAAAATTTCTCTGCAAATTCATCAGTCATTAAATTTAAATGAAATTCTCAATACGACCGTGGCAGAAGTTCAGCAAGTTCTGGAAGTGGATCGAGTGGTGATGTATCGGGTTTCTTCCGCTCAGTTGGGTAAAATGGTGGCTGAATTCGTCGCGCCAGGGTGGCGATCGCTATCGGGAAATATTCTGAAAAAATCAACGATTCAAAACTATTTAAAGACGTTTGCAACGGATTACGTTTACGCTTTAACCCATCTCCAAGAAGAAACCCATATTACGCGAACTGAAAAAAAAGATTTAGAACAAAAACAAATTCAAGCCTGTTTGGTGGTTCCCATTTTTCTCGATGGTCAACTCTGGGGGATGATTGCCGCTCATCAATGTTCTCATCCCCGTCAGTGGCAATCCTCAGAAACTAATCTGATGCGACAGTTGGCAACTCAACTCGCGATCGCCATTCAACAAGCTCAACTCTATCAAACGGTTCAAGAACTCAATACTGATTTAGAACGACAAGTTCAAGAAAGAACCATTCAACTCCAGCAAAAGGTGCAAGAATTGCAAAAATTAAATCGTCTCAAAGATGATTTTATCGATACAGTTTCCCATGAACTTCGCACTCCTCTTGCCTCGATGAAACTGGCAATCCATATGTTAAAAATTGCCCCAGACAGCCGGAATAGAGATAAATATTTGACTATTTTAGAGTCAGAATGTTCCCGCGAAATTAATCTAGTGAATGATTTATTAGACTTACAAAAGTTAGAAGCAGCTTCTGCACCCATTTCTCATGAAACCCTTTATTTTAAACAATGGTTGCCGCCTTTCATCCAACCATTTTACTCCAGGGCAGAAGAACGTCAACAAATTTTCAAGGTCACCTATTTATCTGACATTCCTGCCATTAAAACTAATAAAAATACGTTAGAGAGAATTCTAGCAGAATTATTAAATAATGCTTGTAAGTATACTGCCAATGAGGGCAAAATTGAACTAGAAATAGACTATCTTGAAGCTTTATCAAATAACTTAGACACAACCCCATCTCAACTGCAATTGAAAGTCAGTAACTCCACTGAAATTCCTAAAGAAGAATTACCGAAAATCTTTGATAAATTCTATAGAGTTCCCAATGCAGATCCCTGGCGGCAAGGGGGAACCGGTTTGGGATTAGCATTGGTTCAAAAATTAGTGGAACAACTTAATGGTATAATTGAAGTCACTAGCCTGAATGGCAAAACAACGTTTACCATTCAGCTTCCCACTCCTTGAGGGGATGAAATTGATGAGGGTTGCCTCCTGCAGAGGAACTGCGTTTTCAGAAATCCCAGTATTTGATTATATAGCGCTACGGGCTACGGTTAGGACGTTTTACTATTCCCCATTCCTTTTTTATATCCTCACCCAATTTTGTATTGCTATAATTAAAGATTTATAGTTCATAAAAATATAGTCAAATGTGACACACCTTTATTTAGTCGGCGTTACCCGAACCGGGTGAACTACAACACCACGCCAGTTGCTTCAAGTCGGGGAACCCGCCCAACGCACTGGCTCCTCTACCCCATAACCGAAGGCATTTGGGACTGCTTTTCTCATGATATTCAAAGAACCATTAACATCGGCATTAACCAATCGTCCACTACCAGTACGGTATAAACCCCGTTTGACTCTTTTTCCACTGAAAGTCCACTGATTTTTCTCACCCTTTTTGTACACCGGAATGGGATCATTATCAATAAAACTGGCTTTTGAGGTATATGATTCTTCGGTTAAAATTACCTGAATCCCTGCTAGTTTGGCTTTATAATATGAAATACTTAAATATTTGCTACAGATAACGCCTCTAAAATAAAGTCCCACCCCGTCACGGATTTAATAGTTTGTGGAGTGAGTTGCTGTAAAACTTGAGATAGTCGGTTTCTTAAATCATCAAGATTCTCAAACAGTTGCCACTTCAACTGTTTTTTTATTTCTTGCCATAATCTTTCAATGGGATTGACTTGTGGACTATAGGGCGGTTGAAATAACAGGATGATATTCTCAGGAATTTCTAATTCAGACCAGGTGTGTAACCGACCATTATCTACTTGAATGATATGTAGTTCTTCTGGATATTTTTCAGAAAACCACTTCAGGTACTGCTGAAAACAAACGCCATCGACATGAGAAAACTCCCCAAAAAAGCTCTCCCCCGTTTGAGGTTCTACTAATCCATATAACCAAAAGTAGTCAAAGCACCACTGCTCAATTCCTATTGGTTGTGTTCCCTTTGCTGTTAGTTTTCTTGACCATAATGTGATTCAACCCAATCTCGACTCATCTTCACACCAATACCTGACTTTTTGATATTTTTTGACTTTTTGAATGTTTGAATTCAGTTTTTCTTCTATTTGATTCTTTAGTTTTTTTTAAACTCTTCTACTACTCCCGGCTTTTGTCGAGTATGCACAGGACGAGGCACTTTAAGTTTTCCTTTTAACTGATAACGTACTATTTGGTGCACTCGGGTATAACTCATCTCTATTCCTTCTATTGCTTTTAACCAGGCTTGCACTTCTTTATAACTTGAAAACCCTTCGACCTCCAATAATTCTCTCTGCAACCTTTCTTCAACTTCTGTTGGTATTTTCCTTATTCTTCCTGTCTTTTTTCCCTGAGTTAATAAGCCTTTCAGTCCTCCCTTCCTGTATTTACTTAACCACCTTGATATTGTAGTTCTGTGCTTTCCTGTCAAGGATGCGATCGCACCGGTACTCTCCACTTGATTAGTTTTCAACCAATACAAAGCCTGTATTCTTTCTTTTAACTCTTGATTGTCTGAGTTTTTCAGTTGCTTTCGTAACTCTTCTGCCGATTCAGTAATCTCCATCTTGATTATTCCTGTCATTGCTCCTTTCTCATATACTCCTATCTCAACTAAATCTGTCCTCAACACGGCTCTTCCCAATCTTGAAGAGCCAATGTGGCTCGGTAAGCGTCTCGCCTAAGACTTTGTCCTTTCAATTTGGCTTTCTATCAGATCCTCTCATCTTGTATCCTCTGTGGACACCTCTGCTCAAATCTATGCGATCGCCTGAATTAATTGTAGCATCACTTTCCGTATTTCATATTAGAACCCGACCCAGCTTGGAATGAATACGAAGAATTTTAAATGTTCTATCAGTTAAAACTTGACTTGGGGTGGAAATTTGACCCCCGCCCCGGTCAAAGAGTTCTTGTACTCAAGCCTGGAAAATATCAATACAAAACCGGGAAAATAGCCACCGGACGCAGAACTAAAACCTCTACAAATGAATGGGTTAATGATGATTACATCATCAATCTAAGAGGGAAAACCATTCGATTATACCGACACGAATTCACGGAGATTAAATAATGAGTGACTTACTTTATGCACATATTGCAGGGCAAACAGTAATCCAAACTTTAATTAAAGATGGAAAATGTATCTTTTCAAAGAGAACAATTGAAGAGCTTAAGGCAGAAAATCCAGGGATTGAATTTGGTAATGATGAATGGATTGATAAGCGATTAGCAGAAGCCGGAAAAGAAAAGTACCTTGATAAGCCGTGGGAGCAAATCAGCGAAGATGACTATAACTGGGGAATGAATTCGATGCCTCCCATCAAAGATATTGGCTCATGTTTTGCTAATCCAGAAGCAATCTTTGACGGCATTTATATGCATTATGTCAGGTTGATAGAAGAGGATGAACCACGATTCTTTAAAGCCCCGCGCCTGTTTAAATCTTGGTGGTCAGATTTGATCAAAGAGCTAAAAGAGCAGCGAACAGCCCATTAATTAAAACTCATGCCCTAGCAGGCGGCTGATAATAGTCTGCTTTGTACCTCGACAACTAAAGAAAAACCTTTACCTGCAATACACGGGAGAGACAGAACGGGTTGCAGTTTGGGTTTAAAAAAAATCCCCTCTAGACTCCTTTGCGAGAAGTGAGGGGACTGTCCAAATAAACACACAACGATCATGACACAACTCAACTTAGTACGGAATCCAGACACGCTTGAACTCGAAGAGCATCCATTCATTGAATACTGGCTCGATTGCTACAAGCGTGATGATGTAGATGAAGAGGGTGTTCCCTATGGATTCTACGTTAATTGCTACAGCTTTACCCCATTGAATGAAGAGGAAATCAAGGAACTTTTGAAGGCTCATAATCCTGATTACATCTTGTTAGCTTGGGGGAAAATAAACCCAGGTTTTGACGAATTCTAATTAGCACAATTAGGGGCTTTGATTAGCCCCTATTAAACACTGCAAAACACAAAGGAAATTAAACACAATGACACTTGCAAAATCAACAGAGAATCAAGGTTTTTCTGTATTCGGAAGTAAACCAAAAGATGCTATTTTAGTACCTGAAATGCCATTAAACCGTGGGAGTATCGGAGAAAATGAATGACAATGAATTAATTGAACTAGCAAAAGAAAACGCTATTAATTTTCATGAATTATATCAGAAAGCTGAACGTGATGATTTAAAAGAGTTATGCAAACCTGATGATGTGTGCAGTGATTGGTATATAACATCTGTAAAGTTTATTGAGGCTGAAATTCAGAGAGGTAATGATAGGGATTTTGATTGGTTATTTAACTGTAATTATTTATCTGGTGACGATGATGACATTGATGAACAAGTTCAACGTGATGATATTATCATTGTCTTAAATTTTGAAATCGAAGATTCTATTTATCATCGTTATGATGACTCTATTGAATCTAGAAACTTTATTGTTGAAGTTTGTTGTCTGATTTCAAATGAAAAAATTATAAAATATATTATTAATGATTAATAAAAAATCCGCCCCGTTAAGAGCGGAGATTGATTAGTAAAATTTACTTTTTAAAATAGGGATGGTCAGAAATATCAGCCCCTTCTTCCATCTCAGTCCACCAGCTTTCACCTTCCCACCACCACTCAGCTTCTTCACCTTCATAATCAGGGCCGCCTAGATAATGTTCAGGAGCGCTTAAACCCTGGAAAAAAATAACTTTTCTTATTTCATCTCTTGAATAATCACCATATATTTCGGGATAACTTCTATAATTATCTTCTGGTGATAATTTTCTTGGACTCATGATATTTTATCCTCTATCTACTAAAGAAACCGCCCTATCAAGAGCGGAGACGTTCCCTAATATGGATGTGTCTTATTTTTCAGTTTTAATTATATCACTCTCCTTAACTTCATCATAGATTTTCTTCGCATTCTTGTAACGGATAGAACCCCCTTTTCTAACTTTAAAAAATTCCTCCATAATTTGATTTTGACTCTGACCACTAGATATACGGTTCAGCAGTTCAGCTTTCTGTATGGGTGTAATTTCAGTCCAATTGTTTAATTTTGGTAACTCTGGTGTCTTTTTAACCTCATCATAAATTTTCTTTGCATTACAGTAACGAATAGAACCTCCTTTCTTTACTTGAAAAAACTCTTCTATGATTTGATTCTGACTTTGACCAGAGTCAATCCTTTGTAACAGATCAATCATTTCTGAGGGTGTAATTTTTTCCCAGATATTCTCAATCTCTGATTCTTCTTCTTCTTCTTCAGGAACTAATTCTTCGTCATCAATAAAATCCTCCGAGTTTTCATCCATGCCAATAGAAACTGATAAGTGATACAGTTCAATGTCATGTTCAAAATTCATTAGTTTTATAACATCTTTGACCTCTAATGGTGTGAACTCAAACCATTCTAGAAAAACTCGATTATTACAAAAGTAATCATGTAATGCCTTTTCAACTCTTATTGCTTCGCCAACAAACACAGCATGAACAAGCTGAACTTTGTAGGGACAAGATGTTTGCAATCCGTTAATCCTGCGCTTGATATTTTTTGTCAAACCAATCTTATAACGGTTAGTTTTTTTTGCATTAATCAAATAGACATAACCTGTTTCGTTCTGCATCACAACATCTCCTTGATTCTAATCAACAACTCTTTACCCTCTCCATATTTCCGCCCCTTATATCCTAAAACATCCATCACAATATAAGAGTCAGGTTTTCCGTTTTCCAGTGCCTCACGAACAGTATTTAACGGCAAGTCGGAAAAATCAGGTAAAGCGGGTAAAGCCTGTGTAGTCTTAGTTTCCGGTTTTTCCAATTGCGGTAAACTTATACCTTCGGTAACTTGCGGAACAGTTTTTTTACTACCTAATAGTTTCAGACTTTCATCCGTTGGAACCGTATTAAGTAAAGGTCTGTAGTTAGATAACTCTGGGATAATTAGTCCATCGTCATCAATTGTAGCAGGGCGTTCCTGTTGACTTAACCAATATTCTAAGGCTTCATCTTTCAGAGACCTTGCATGAGATTTAGCAAAACCTTTACCACGAATAATAGTTAAGTTTTCTAGTAGCTCAGATTGACCTTCTAAGCCTAACGTTTTAACTGATTTACCTTGACTTAATAAGATTAAACTAATGTTGACCTTTCGTGCTTCACATAGCATAACTTGTACCCATTCTTTGAATTCATCACCCCCAATCGCTTTGGCAATCGCCGGAAATTCATCTATTAAAATATAGAGTTTTGGGTAACTTGTGTCCCCATTGTTTCGACGTTGATAACGATAATTCATCTCTTTTAAGGATAAGTCAAAAAAGGTTTGAATCTCACCATAGTTACGTCCTTGCCCTGCCACAGGTAATTGTCCCCATGTACGGGGAGTTGCGTGAGGGTCAACAATAATCTGGTCGCCCTGAAGCTGGTCGAGAATATAGTTTGCAACAGTTGATTTACCGAATCCAGTGGGAGCTAAAATCATCAAGTGATGAAAGTTTAACTGTTCCAATTCCTGAGGCTTAAATGCCTGTTCTAGGGTTGCATTCTGATAAATTGGTGTGACCTGTTCAGATTTAATTGTTTGTTGAACCATACCACCTCCTAAGTGACTAACAACTAAATCCTGTCTGCTTTCAACTTCATAGGTATCAACGTTACTCAACACTTCAGTTAGTTCTAAGTAACGTTTTTGCTTGTAACTGGCGGCAACTGCACCTATACCACTACCGATAAAACAGGCTGCACCTAACGCTCGATTGGTAACTACAAAGTATCCGCCTGCCAAGGTCGCAACAACCGCGCCAATCATTCCAGCATTTCTAACTGTGGCGATCGCATCATGTTCCCGGCTTAAAGTCAGGAAAAACTCCAAAGGCATTTTAACTTGCGCCATACACTACTCCTAGAAACAATCCGGCTGTAAACAGTCCACCTCGCCATAAAACGCCCCACAATTGGTTTGGATTCTCTAAGAGTTTGAGATATAACCACCATCCTGTAACTATTACGGCAACGAATAACAACCAAGCAATTCCGCGCATATCGTGACCCTCTTGTTCTAATTCAGTTCCAATTGTTACAACGACTAATGGCGGCAAAAACCACTTCACCCCTAGAACAAAATGGTCAGCTAACTCTGTGGGAATGATTAATTTTCCTTTATTTTTAACCCGGTCATTAATTCGTTTATTGGCGCGTCTTTTCCATGCAGGAGTTTTAGGATTATAGACAGTTTTAGACTCAACTATTTCATCTGTCTGCTCATCAAAGTTATCTTTGAGAAGTTCTAAGCCTTCCTCATCAATGTTGATTTTCATCGCTAATTGTTCTCCAGTATTTCTCAAAGTTGTTAGCAATTCTAAGTGCTAGCTTAGAGCCTTGATTCAAAGCTTCTAAGTCTTGAATTGACGCTTCCCTGTCCCAAAATTCTTGCTGTTGTATCACCCCTCCTACTGTGATTTTGTTCTGAGGACACTTGGTAACTTCAATGCTGAAATTGTCGCAATACACCTCAATGAATCTGACATTCCAGCCGTTTGTATTTTTGATTAATTCAAATTTCATGTCTTACCTCGCAGGTGGCCGATAACTTACCGACTTAATCTCACACAAATATTTGCGGTAAGCGTTATATTCAGGACTGTTGTATGGATAAGGATTACTAAAAACTGAATATCCTAATCCTGGTGGTTGAGGTGGTTGAGGCTTACTTGGCGGTTGTGGTGGTTGTGGTTTAGTCATTCTTCGCCTTCATACAAATTATTGCCCGTCGTAATTCTTGTTGAGCTAATTCTTTGTCAACACGATTTTCAAGCTTAATACCATAAACTTCTTCCGCTAATTGAATGGTTCGGTCTGGAACATAATGGTGTTTGATGATAAACGCTAAATCTTCAATCATCCATTTAAGCATTTCCTGCGGTGTTTCTGGTGGTTTTACTGACATTATTCATTTACTCCTAATTCAATTGCAATCTCTTTAACTCTGATTTTGGAAACTTTGGCATCTAATTCAATCTGTTGAAAGATTCTATCTGTCTCAATTCTCATTGATTTCAACAGTTCAAATACTGACTTTGCCCGTTGTTCAACTAATGCTCTAATTTCGGTCTCTGTCATGGCTTACATCATTCCTGAAAAAGGTAAGTATGAATCGTCTGATACTTTGGAGCGTATTAACTCGCCTAATGTTTTCTGTTTCTTGCTCCGTTGAGCATTTGCTTTTTTCCATTACCGTTAACCTCCGGTTGTTCAACATGATTAACAGTTGGAAAGTTCTCACCTGATGTCAACATTTTGGGAGAGTTATTATTCGTTGAATTGAGGGCATGACTAATCACATCTTCAACGCTATCTTCACCCTCAATATATTGAACATCAATCACATCATCCTGTTGATAAGACCGTTGTTGATAACGACTATTGGCATTGCCTAAAGCATTAAAACGCTTATTCATTCGTTCAGAATTACCACCGTTTTTAAGTAAGTCCAGAACATGGTCAATAGCTGAGGCTCGGATGTTCTCTGCAACGGTTTCTAATGCTCCACTTTGTTCTAAAGCTGCCCAGATTTCGGCTTCAATTCCTGATACAACATCATCACCATATCCTTGTTGTTGAGAGGCGCGTTCTTGTTGTAAGTTGAGGTGACGTTCAATAACTTGAGCATCCGACCATTTAGGGTTTTGGTATTTTAATAACGCCACACGAGCAATTGAAATGTTATTAACTTCAACTTCATAACGAACGAGTAGCTGTTGAGCCGCTTCTAAGTCCGTTAAATTAATATCAAGTCCTTGTTTCTTGAATACATCAATCAGTTGTTGCATCGTTTTCTCCTAACTAAAATATTGCGAAATAAAGTAATCAATTCCATGTCCTGCTGCTTTCCAGACTTGATAAGTTTTGGCGATCGCACTCAGACAATTGGCTTCATCCTCATCTAAGGGACGACGACGACCCAATCCAATGGCAGCGCATAACTTAGCTCCTTCGGTTCGGGTGAGTCCGAGGGTTTCGTAGAGTTGGCAGCGTTTTGTTGGGGGACGTTTATTAATTGCTCGATTCGAGAAAGTTGTTGGTCTAAACGGTTGAGACACTGCTTGAATCGGTTGATGGTTTGACGTAACTTGTAAACAGTTTGTTTGAGTTTGTGCATTGTCCATCCTCGGTTTGTATGAGTGTTGTATACAGATAAAAATAATCCCCCTGCATTGAGGAGGACAACTTAAAAGACAATTGCAAATACAATCTTTTCAAGTTAAAGAGATAGAAAACTAACAGATGTTGTTGTACTTCTTGTTACTCGACTATTGCAAATGCAATGATTGGAATTTAAAGGGATACTAGCTCAGAGAATGTTGTACCTTTCATTAAGGATTCTGGCATCTTCAAAAGCACGGCTATGAGGTTTACTTTTACCCCGTAACCACCGCCAAATTGTAGTCGTATTCACATGAAATTCATAAGCAGCACGTTCATAGGTCCAGCCGGAACGCAGGATGAAGTCGCGGGGATGAATGATGTTTTGGTCAAACTTGCTGCTAGGGCGTGAAAATGTTGTCATAGTAATTGCCTCCAATTGTGTGTCACGGTTGCAGGAAGTCCAGGAAACAGAGTCATCACCTCTACTCCTGGGCGTTAATATTGAGATGTAACATCAGTTGGATGTCACACTCTAGTAGACAATGTAACATCCATTTGCAACCATTGAAGAAAGAGTTGGGAAATTCAATGCCAAGCCGTGACAAGCGAGACAGATTTACCTTTGATATTGGTGGGCTGCGGGAGTCTTTAGAACGCCATAGACGGGAGCCGGAACAGCCGATGGCTTCGATTATCCGCATGGCTTTGACGGAGTGGATTGAGGCTAAAGAGCAAAAACGTTCACCGCCTTTGACCCTGACAACTGAAGATGGAGAATTAGCGATCGCTTGTTGGCAGAAAGTTGCCAGGGGAGAAATGCCCACCCCCCAGGAAATTACCCTATTGTGTGCCGTGTTGGATATTCCAGACTACAGACGAATTGAAACGTTGTTGATGTGTATTGCCAAGAAAGGGAGAGCCACCAATGGTCTATAACAAAGGAACAATCAGCCCAACGGATTTAGAACTGTTGGCATTGCATTGGGTACGGATTGACTGTGATTGTGTCGCAGTGTTGGGGAATGACGGTTTACCCTTGCCAATGCAGAAAGTTAAGCGGCTGATGGATTGTGCTTGGGAAAAAATTGCTCAAGCCTGTGCCACACAGGGTTATCGTCAGGCGGTTCTTTATGGTTGTGATGGTAAACAATATCCCATTCCAGCCTGTGGGATGAGTAGTAGTGATGAACCTCCAACAGTAGAACGGACAGAGAATACAGCCTCAATCAATAGCCTGATTGAAGTTCCCGACCAAGAATTAAGCCTAGAGTTAATGGAGCATTCAGAACTACCCACCTATATTAATAGTATTGAGACGACTCAAAAACTCTTTGTCAACAGTGCAGGAGCCAATGCTCAAGGAATGCCGCCAGAACAGTTCCTCGCTCGAAACTCTTGTTTAGACCTGAATGACCCCCCCGAATATGAACGACGAATTGACCGGGTTGCTGCTGGGGAAATGTTGAGGAATTACGAATATCGGGCATGGCGTTGGTACTTTGACCCCAATGTTGGACGGTTCAGAACCAAGCGTATGAGTTTTGTCAGTCATTTCAGATTGGTTCAATATTGTGGTCAACCCTGTTGGATGGGTCAGGTATTGCAGGCTGTAGAGGTTTAGTGAAGATGTTGAATTGATAACAGGTTCACGTATTCCAGTTGAGAATCAGTTAGTGGATACGAAGATTAGATTGGATTTGGAAGAGTTGAAAGGATGAAGAATAAATCAATACTCTGCTGTGTTCTACGGGATTAGTGTCCCGTTTTTTTGTATATTAAAGAGTTCATTTTATTATTAAAAAATTATCTATTATTCAAGTCTCTCTGAGAGTCTACTAAGACGCAAGAATATTACTCTCTGGAAAGACACGATGCCGCTCTGCAATGGCAGCAAAAAACTCTGATAACTCCTGATTGTTCATCGTTAAAGCCAGTTCTCTAGGCGGTGGAGAAGCAGCCATTTCTTTAACTTGTTCCGGAATAAACCGATGCCAAAATAAGGCCTGAAATTCAGGGGGCATCCAGTTCAACAGTTCAAAAAACTCCCCTGTATTAATCTCACCCTTGCCAGAGAGAAACCGGGATACTTTACTGGGATGCCAACCAAACTGCTGGGCAATATCTTTCCCATAGATAGGGTTTCCCTGTGCTTCCATAACCCGCAAACATTCATTAAACACCTCTCTGTAGTTTCTATTCACAAATCTTCACCTCTAGTATATTGCGTCAGATGCAATATTTAAACTATTATTTGCTAATACTACAATCTGTCTACGGGTTGAATGGGGACGTTGATCAATCATTATACACCTTGACCGTAGTTTCAGGTGGCTGATAAGGGCTGTGAGTGGGCTTGTATGAACACCACGGCTAAAAAATAAACCCCCATTGGGGGCTTTGTCCAATTATTAAATACTTAGGGTAATTATGACACATCTACGATTCGACAAATTACTTTGTCATCCCACATTCACTATCGGAAGGAACTATTTAGAAAAGGCTGAAGCTGCTTCTATACAAGTTTTTAACTCTCATTGTCAGACCATAAAAGCTGCAATTCTGACTTGTGAACACAACTTCTATTTAGAGGATTTATGGAGTCTAAAATATCAGAATCAATTCTCGTCATTTGACAGTAATAAGCAACTGAAAAATGGGTTTATATTGATTCCGCTTGCCAATGCATTTGATATTCAAGTAATCGTAAAAGTTTTGGAAACGGAGGAATAGAGGGAGTCATGGGACAAATTTTCTTAAAACTTACCCACCAAGATTGGGTTGATTGTTTCACCAAGCTGAACCGAATAGAGTTAGGAGTCTTATTCTATTTCCGCACTCTTGACCCTTTTGGCGATCGCAAAATTGAAATCAAATGTGAGGCAATTGCTGAAGTTCTGGATGTTCATCGCACGAGCGTTTCCCGCGCTCTCAAAAAACTAGAAGCAGAAGGATTTATTGATTTAGAAATTACCGGGGCAAAAGTCAAGCTAAAGAAACAAGACTTTACAACTGTGCATCCACGCACGGACTGTGCGCCTATGCATCCTGATGTGCATCCACGCACAGAATGTGTATCCATGCACGAAAACTGTGCATCCACGCACACTGATGTGCATCCATGCACAAATCAAACCCTAGAACCTTCTCCTAGCAAAGATTCTGAATCCTCTCAGACTCATAAGACTTATAAAGACTTTATACAGACTCTCTCAGACAGCCAGAGAGAGAAATTTTTTAGTTTTGTTGAAGAGAAAATTAAAGATTTCAGTCCCCCAATTAATGATCTACAGGGTTGGCTGGCAGGTCAGAACAAAGCAGGTCAGTTCCGCTGGCAGGTTTATTGGGAACTGTTTGAACAACAAATTGAAGCTGACCAGCCTGAGGACTGGAGAAATCATCCAGAATGGTCACAGGCATTAGAAGTGATGGCGGAAATGGGTCATATTCTGTTTGTGACTCAAGGTGGAGACGGAATCACTCTAGACCGAACAGAACGACTGCGGCTGATGCAATTTGCCAGGGAAAACGGCTATTTGACGGGAGGTCAATCCTGATGATAAACCTTCCCAAATTACCTCGGTCAATTCTGCGGGATGAAAATAAGCCTGAATATGCAGGTCGTCCACTGTGGCAACCGAGATGGAAATGCTTCTGTTGTCATGATTCTGGCATCGTTAACCCCCACCTGGCAGCATTGGTAGTTTCGGGTTATGACCCCGACCAAGATAAAATTCCCCTTTGTCAGAATCCTCACTGTAATGCAGGCGATCGCTTTTTGCATAGCCAGGAGTTAGAAGCGTCTCTGGATATGAGGTTTACCTCAACCATTTGTCAACAACTGGATGCTTTTCATCGGGAAGATTGGCGACAATGCACTCAACAACAGTTTGAACGAGTGATAAATATTCAAGAAATTGCCCGTTCCTGTTCTATGAGAAAGGGTGACCGTACATCCTCAGAGACAATGCTGGCTGATCAAAAACATCAGGAAGTTTTAGCGCGGATGGAGGATGAGCGATGTTGATGACCAGCCTTTGAAACTGGATGCGTTCACGGAGTGTGGCGTTAGCCGTATCGCGAATCTTAACTTTGAGCAGCCTTTAGCCATGTTGAAGTGGAGAGGGGTCTGAATCCTTCCGTGTGGGCGAAACTAGAAGGTCGATTTGAGGGGGTTGAAGCTTTGCAGGAGTATCGTTTGGCCACTAACTATTATGCAGAACCGACAGCACGACCTCTGATTTATCGTCCATGATAAATAGTGTTTATTACTGTGTTATAAAGGCAAAGGACGTTCATAAAACTCTGCACCACGGTTGTTAGCTTGCTGGTAGCTAATCACTTTTGTACTTTCTGAGAAAAGTTTCATGATGCTTGCTGAGAGCGTTTTGATTTGGTGCTGCTTGTTGATCCTGCGGTAAAGTCAGTTTCCGACCAGCTAAATCTTTGTAACAGGTATCGATAAGTTCAGGGGCAATCACCACATCATAGGTATCCGGTCGAATTGACAGCAAATGCAAATCGAACAGAGTATGTATGTCAGCTCTGAGCGGTAAACCATTTGTTGGATGATTAGTTTCAATCCCTTGATATGGAATTATATGTGCTGCTTCGAGGGCTGACTCTACATCACAATCAGTTATTGGACATCGACCACCGTAAGAATTTAGTAACTTATGTCGAAATTCAGCCTGTCCCTGTCGCTGTACAATAGAAGCAGATATCCGTCGTCTTGCATCTTCAAGATTTTCAGCGTCAAAATATCCCTCTGATTCAATTTTCAGACGCTCCGCAGCCAGCTCATCAGAGTTTTTGTCAATTGGATCTGCTACAAACTCTAGCGTTGGAACACTCCACACTTTAACTAAACCACCGTCTTCGGCAAACGCAGAGGCATCTCCACTAGCCAATAATTTCCCATCAGCACTGAAATTCATGCTAATTGGCCACTTAAAATCTAAGTATTGCAACTTTTCATGACTTTTTAGGTTCCATATTTCAATCCCATCGTGTACTTCAAAAGCTAAAAGTTGACCAGTAGGATCAATTGCAAAGCATCTAATATATTCAGATTGTTCAGCAAAGCTTTTCTGCAATTCTCCGGTTTGTACATTCCAGACTTTGACACCACCGCCACCACTACTAATTAGACTGCTACCATCTGGAGTAAAGGCAACCGTGCCAATATTGCTAGAATGCCCCTCTAAAATATTTAACTGCCTACCCGAATTGACATCCCATAATCTAACAGTTTTGTCATTACTTCCACTAGCGAGGGTTTGACCATCAGGGCTGAAGGCAAGAGTATTTACTCTAAGGTCATGTCCTAAAAAAGTGCTGATTAGCTCTTTACTATTAACATCCCAAAGATAAATAGTTGTTTTTTTCCCATCGGCAGTTGTATACTTATTTTCTCCTCCACTTGCAAGCAGCTTACCATCGGGACTAAACATAACTGAGTGAATCGGATCTTTGCGTTTAGCAAGTGTACAAATTAAGCTTTTTGTTTCTAAGTTCCACAATCCAACTGTCTTATCAAGACTTCCGCTAGCCAAAGTTTGAGTGTCAGGGCTAAGACTGAGAGAGAATATGGCATCCGTATGTTCTTCAAGAATAGTATCTATTTCTTGAGTTTTTAAATTCCAATATAGAATTTTACTACCGCTAACGCTAGCTAACATTCCATCAAAAGTAATTAGAACCCCATAAATCCAATTGGAATGACCTCTCAATTTAGCCACGCATTCCCAAGTTTTGTTTAGATTAGACATACTGATAAATTAAAGTACAGTCTCATTCTAAACTGGGTACAACCCCAACGGTTTATCGTGAGCCTCAAAGATTAGAAGGAACTTTAGTTAGTCTCATTTATGAGACTTTGTACGAGAGAATATTAGACAGGTCGGGTGATAATAGTTAGGGTTAATTATACTTTAAAACCCCAATTTCTGAACCGCTTTCCGCTTCGTCTCCTCCCCGCGCCGATCGTACTTCGCAGTGGTTACAGGACTGGCATGACCCGCCAACTTCTGCACAGTCACAATATCAACCCCTGCATCCAACAAATCACTACAAAATGTCCTTCTAAAATCATGGGGACTAAAAGACTCAACTCCTGCCTGAGAAGCCCGTTTCTTTAATATCCGCCAAACCGCATCTGAGTTCATAGGTTTATCAAGCTGCAACTTTCCACCCTTCCAAATCCGACACAACAATGGCCCTGGTTCACAACCTCTAACCTCCAACCACCTCTCTAAATAACAAATCGCCTCCCCACTCAAATACACCATGCGTCCTTTCCCTCGTTTCCCCCGACGCACCATCAATGACTCATTGTTAGGACTCCAGTCCCTTAACGCCAACTTCACCAACTCCGAACGCCGTAACCCCGTCCCTCTAAGGATGGCAATCAATGCCCCATCTCGCAAATCCATGGCATTGTCTGAATTGCAGGTTTCCAATAATGATGTAATTTCTTCAGAAGAGAGCGATCGCCCTCTATCTTCTGACACCCCCTCGATGTTAGGAAAATCAATCGCCTTGTTGTAACTGTCCCCATCCATGCCATTCAACTTGTACACTTCCTTCAACACTCTTCTCAACGCCGATAACATTTTATTTGCCGTCACCGGTGACAACTTTTTCATCAATGCTACCCGTACCGCAGCCGTATGGTGATAGCGCAGCTTCGTCCAATCTAAAGTGAGGGCATCACATTCCCCAGCCGTCAACAGACCCGCAATCGTATTAAGCGCATAACGAATCGTGCGTTGAGACCCGTCCCCCAACCCTGATAAATAGACCGCCGCTGGATGAACTGTCAAAGGAATTGGCTCCCTCAACTTCAAAGAATCAGGCAGTTGGGAGTCAAGTTGAGTAGACATTACACGCTCAAGATGAGGTTCTCACGTCTAATTATTTCATAGATTGGGCCAAAGCTGTTCTACAGGAATAACAAAGAGGAACAACTCTCGCAGAATATTTTGTTATGTGGCGCTATTCATGAAGTCAAGGATATTCAACTCTGCTGTCAGGACATCATTTTTCCCTAAACCAATATTGACGCGATCGCTATGTTTCATCGTCATCAATAAATATTTCAAGACTAGATGAAGCAGAAGTAATACAGATAAAGTTCTGTGAATTGCCACCCTTATTTCAAAACAAATAAATCTATTAATTCGCAATAGTATTTCAATCTACCCAGGTTCGCTCAGAAATACTCGTACATCAGCCCGAGCTATTTTTCCAATGATGAAGGACAGAGATTTCTGGTCTGTGAGTGCAAGCTTAATAGCACTAGCAACTTAGAAATTGCCATCTTCTATAATTCCCATATCTTTTCTAGAATCCAGTTTGTTAACAGCAATAAGTGCTTTTTCTCATCAACTAATCGTTTTTATTTGGAGATTGTGAAAGATGACGGAAAAATTAGTAGCTGTAGCGGTAACGAATGAGGATAGCATTGCTGCTCATGCAGGAAGAGCATTGCGATGGAGAGTCTATGTTGTTTCTGATGAAGCAGACATCAGCCTAGCTTGGATACTTGACTTAACGAAGACGGGTTGCCTTCACGAATGGCATATACGAGGAGACGGTAATCGTCACCCACTGCATTTTGTTGATACTGTCATCGCTGCTTCTGCTGGTGAGGGAGTGAAGCGAAGACTACAACAGCGAGATACAGAATTGCGAACCACCATCGAGACTAATCCAGAACAGGCGGTTTCAGCCTATCGAGCGGGAAATTTAGTCGAAGGCTTGCCCCATGAAAACCCGGCTTGTCATCATTAAAGCCGATCAATTGTTCTACGTGAATAACACCACAACCTAAAAACTACCCCGGCAATCCACCGGGGTTTTGTTATTCAATCCTTATTTCAAAACCAATAAATCTGTTAATTCACAATAGTATTTCAATTATCATTTGAACTTTATCAAATTTCTTGAACCGCTTTAGTCACTGCCTCTTTCATCAACTTGACGCGATCGCTACGTTTCATCGTCATCAATTTGTCATACACGGACTGGGGCAATCTCAGTCCTATTATTTTGGATGCTAAAGGCTCAGTACTCTCATCATCTCGCTTGAACTGGCTTTTGATAAAACCTTCACTTTGTACCGGATTAGGATTACCCATTATTCATTCCTCCTTTACCTATTATGATAACATATCCCAGTTAACGAGGGAATAAATATGTTAACTATTATAAATATAGATTGTGTTGCCTAGTTAACAGGCATGTAATAATTATACAAAGAGAGGGACAGCCTTGCAAACTACTCCCTCTCTCTAGTCCATGAACAAGGTTATGAACCTATGAACCATCTTAGCCAAGAGCGGAACCGTTTTGCCATCCGAGCAAACCGAACTATTAATTCTCACATCAAAGCGTTGTCCCATGCCAAGCAATACGCGACTCCAGAAGTTGCTTTACAGGTTGATTTTGCCATTGCTGTTCTCCGAGATGTGCGCCATGAACTAGCGGGTGAATTAGCATTCCATCATTTCTCCAGTCCAATAATTGTGCAAAGGGTGGTCACTGAGCCACGTCGAAGTGATGAATTCGAGGCTGACTGTGTTGAGGCTCAGTCTGAAGTTGAGCGCACCATTGCCTAATTAATCAATCACGCTGGGTTATTCGATTTCGGGTAGCCCTACCAACTGTTGAACCTATGACACTGCATGAGCTGGGTTTGAGGTTGAGGTCAAGAAAAATATTGGAGTAAGTAAGATGACTGAGAAATTTTATAAGTTGACCAACTCGGATTGGTTGAAGGTTTGCCTGATGTTATCCAAAGCGTCGGATATTAAAGTTTGGGGATATTTGGTGAGTAACAACCCATTCGCAGACAAAGCAGTTGAGTACGAGATTTCAGAAATTGCTCAAGCACTTAAGCTGGGTAAGAGTACCGTGTATAAATCACTGAAAACTTTAAATGGTAAGGGGTTTATTGATTTTGAACCGACCCGCATTCGTGTGACCGTTAAGTCAGTCTCCAAACAGAAAATGGATTCTCCAAATCGAGAATTGATTCTCCAAAACGAGAATTCAGTCTCCAAACGGAAAACCGATTCTCCAAATCGAGAGAATGAAACGGTGAAACCATTGTCAGATAATGGTTCTGGAGTTCCTCAGACTCTACAGACTAATAAAGACTTAAAGACACACACAAACCACCCGCCCGCCCGTAATGTGTGTGTCAATGTTGATTTTGATGAAGAAACAAGAGAATACATCAAAGCTGTGGCTAACTCCCAAGAGTCTGAGTACAGTCAAACCTGGGCTGAGTGGTATCGGGCTGAGGAGGAAAGGTTAGAAAGAGAATCTCTGTCTTGTTCAACAAATCCTGTAGAGGACAAATCTTCCGCCGGGGAAATTGATGTATTAGTCTACAAAGCTCAGATTGAGAAGTTGGGGGTGAGGTTTGAAGCAGTCGTTAAACAGTTAAGGGAGAACTCAGAGAATATTCAGAGTGCGATCGCCTCTCTTCAAGAAGCCAAGGATACGAATCAGTGCAAGAATCCTACGGGGTATCTCAAGAAAGCGTTGATTGAAGGTTGGCAGCCCGAGAAACAACAATATTTGGTTCCCCTCAACGCCACTACAAAGTCTCCCTCACAGATGAGCGATGAGGAATGGATGGTGTATCTAGCGAATACTTTGACGCGGGAACGACGCAATCAATTAATCCGTTTCACAATTCCCGGTGCATTGGGAGAACGAATTGCGGTGCTAGCGAATGGAGTTCAGATAGCTTTTGCTCAAGCTAAACAGATGACGATTCAACAGTTTGAACAGATGGCATTCGCGTAGCGTGACTTTAGTCGTATGGGATGCTGATTGTTCTACGCTTGGAAGCTGAAATATTTGTCTGTTAGGGTTGTAGCTGTCCCAAAGACTTCTTGACCCATGCTAGGTGGAATGTAAAACTTCCATAAAGGCTTATTGACTAAATTGTTTCAATCGCTACCAAGAACAATCTGGAAGAATTCGGAAATAATGTTCTGAGAGTTTGAGTTCATTCCCTAATACTTACGAGAATCTGTTATTGATCAATCAAAAAGACATATTATTTTTTGAGACAATAACAAATCATATAAATTCACCTATAAATGATTTTAAATTTCTATTGATTACATTCTTTTAAATATCAGTGGTTTTACTGTTTTTATTTAAAATAATCAAGAATATACTAATGATATTAGAGTTTTTTTGTAATTAACAAAAGCGCTGAAAAGTCGGATTTATAATAGAGAGGAATGTTTAATTCTGTTGTATTTTATATCAAATAACTCAATGACTAATCAACTCAAATGGTCGAGTAGCTTATTTGCTATTTTAGGAGGAGTATTGATTGCATCTAATACCGAAGTGACACGCTACGGATTTTTGTTTTTAGCACTCAGCTCCAGTCAACTATTGATAGCAAGTCTTTTGAATAAAGAGCAATCGATGATTGTTTATTCTGCTTCAGTGTTTATTTTTGTTGATTCTTTAGGTATTTATCGATGGTTGCTCAATTAATTAATTTAGAATGCATGAGTTTAAAAACAGCATTACAAATTTTTCAAGAAGGGGGAGATGAACAAGCCGATATTCCTAGGATAGTCAGACTTTTAGAAAACTCAGCTTCTCCTATAGCTTTACCAGGTAAAATTGATTTATTTAACCATGATTGCTTGCATATTTTATTTGAGCGTGGCATATCTTCTTGTGATGAAGCATTTATCCTCGGAGTGACCTTTGGAAGTCACCCTGGGTTTAACTACTTTCACCAGGCTATATTTGATTATTTTTCACGTTTTTTATATCCTCATCCTTATCGCTTTACTTTAGAGCATTTAAAAATGTTGAAGTTAGCTTTCTCTTATGCCAGAAAGCGAAAGTTCCCAAACTTCTCTCAAATTGATTTTAGAGCGATTGATTTTCAAGAAAGCACTATAGCTAATTTGAGAATAGGTCTGGGGATACAGCAAAATGACTTAACCTATCTGAACTTTTCAGATTAATAACGTGAACGTTTTCCAGGACTAACTCACAATTCTTAACTGAGCCAGGATTAATTGCAACTCGACCTGCAATCATAAATTCTCAGACCACAATAATTGCAACTATAATTTCTGGCTTAACATTCCGACAACTACTGTCCCACCAACTCCTCAGCCACCCTCAATGCATCGCCATTGGGGCAATCAGTAGCTTGAGACACAAAAGCCAAACCTTTCATTATTAATAGTCCACTAGCCAGTTCTTCATCTTCACCCAAACTGACAAATACTTCGCTCAGCCACTTATCCTGATTCCGATTAACAACGACGGCAGCCACCTGATTATTAGACTCATCCATCAACTGTTGAAGGTAAGTTACAGCCTTTTGTTCTTTACCAGGAGCGGTTTCAATCCCACACAGTTGTAGTTGTTGGGTTTTCCCATCCTGTGTGGCGTTGAGGGTTGTACCGTCTATGACTTCTGTGACAGTCCAGGTTTCACTGAGAGGGATATTGGGTTGAGGACGATAAACAGCGGCGGCTGCGGCAACACCTAGAACAGTAATGGCAACCCCTAGGATGATTGTTTGTGGTTTCATGTCAGCTCCCTAATCTCTTTAGATAGGTTGCCCTCGTTTGTTCTACGCGAATAACAATAACCCCCCAACATTATGTTAGGAGGTTGAAGGATTAGCAACTCTTAAATTTATTAATCTAAAGGGCTAGATAAAGTTATCTGGTGAATCAAGTTCTGCTAGAGTAACGCCTTGCACTAAAGCACTGGAGAATTCAGCACCTATCACCTGGATAACAACAGCATTAAAAACCTGAACAAATTCCAGGTCATTAAAGCTTAAATCAATGGGTTGGATTTTATCTACACCCAATTCAAAGTCTTCTACAACGATGAAACTACTATTAGTATCCCTCAACACAAAAACATCTTCACCCGCTCCACCTGTCAGTTCATCAAAGGTGCCTACAACTCCTCGACCTCCTCCATCAAGAGTATCGTTGCCATCTCCACCAGTGATTGTATCAATACCTAAGCCACCGTTAAGCAAATCATTACCACTTCCACCGTTGAGCAAATCATTACCATCATTGCCGCGAATTCGGTCATTTCCATTGTTACCATAAATTAGGTCATCGCCATCACCACCCCGAACGCGGTCATCTCCGCTACCCCCATAAATTAGGTCATCGCCATCATCGCCGCGAATCCGATCATCTCCACCTAAACCATAAATTAGGTCATCTCCATCACGGCCGCGAATTCGGTCATCTCCTTCTGTCCCGACAAGATAGTCAGGACCATTAGTTCCTCGAATTTGATGAGACATTTTATATTCCTCAATGTTAATGGGTTTAAATTCGGATGAAAATCATCACATATTTGACCACCAACCTTGATATTTTTAGGTTCATTAGTTGAGGAAAAAAAGTCAGAGCAATTCCCCATCTTATAAAAGAGTTGTCCTAAATAACCTCAGTTCAGATTCAAACTGGTTTTGAGGAAAATTCCACAACATAATCCGTTTTTCAGGCTAAGAACAAAGGTCTGAAAGTACCAGTTTATCCCAAACTATAAGGGTTAGATTGATGATTAAATTGTGTTCTATCTATATTTCTGAACTTGCTCTACTTTTTTTCGGAGATTCAAAAATTTTTTTGAAAACTTTTTTGTAGCCCAATAATTCTACTCAACTAAAACCCCTTGTAGGTAAGGCTTATAGCGAAATTAACCCGCCTCAATTTGCCTTGAACACCAACTCTCCATCAACATACTTCGTCCCCGGCGGTGACCAATTCTCATCAGGATCGGAATGCCAAGGATTATTAATGGTGTCATCAACTGCTTCACCCACCCCTAGAAAATCCTCATAGAGCATTTCCTCTGTTTCAGGGTCATGGTCAAAGTCATTGCAGCTTTCATTCTCTGGCCCGGTGGGGTGAATGGCACAGACTAAATGGAAATCCCAACTGTAATATCGACAGGTGAAACAATCATCTATTCGCATGATTCAAATAATAAATCAACTGCATCCCCCGTTTACGTTTCTTAATCAGTTTATCCGCGATTAAACCCCTCAAACAAATCTGTAACATTGATACGGGGCGGTTGAGTTGTTGCTGCAATTCTCCAATGGTTAACCCTTGAGGATTGTTTTGAATCAACTCAATAATTCGTTCAGTTGTGGTTTTGCCAGGAGTGGGAATTAGAATGCGAATTTCCAAGGTTTTATGGATGTTTTTAACTGTTTCTCCTCTAAGCTGGCATTTTCAGGATGTGGATGGCATCGGGGGGATTGCGGAATATTTGATAATTGTTTAGTTTATTGTTGTTGATAAATACTCTAATCCATCCCTTCTGGACGAAATCGATTCAGAAAATCAAGCCATCTATCTATTTTCTCTCCTGTGATTGCCAAAACAGGAATATTAACGACCATCTCAGCACGATAGTACAAAATTTCTGTAGGTTCTGAAGTATTTAAAAAACCATATTCTTGAGCAATTTGATTTGCTAGTGTACAAGGAATTTCAAATGCACCGATAGCTCTTCTCTTATCTGCTGCATAATAATGCCAAGTAATCTTTCTAAATTGCTCTCGACTCTGGCATTCATGATGAGTAATTTCAAACATTTTCGCAATATGAACATCGTACCGACTCAATCGACCACCGTATGCTGAAGTATTGAAAGGATCTGAATCGGGTACAATAAACTCACCAGTTTGTGGACTAGGAAAAGCAATATAAGTGATGGGAACAGCAGTAGACTGAGCATTTACTGGTTTTTCTGCAATCCAACACAAGCTACAAATAAAGAAGCTTGAAGCCATCCAGCCGAGAACCTTTTTCATAACACATCTCATAACACCATCTCAGTATTCTGATATCGGGATGTTGTATCAGGAGATTTATTGTGTTAGAAGCTTCCTTATTCCCGTAGAACAACCTCACGATATGCTACCCTAATGATTCCATTATTCCCGTAGAACAAGGTGGAACAGCTCAACCTCTTTGACCATCCCTCTAAACCTATCTTTAAGTCCCAACAGTCCCAACTGAAGATGGGTAAGGATACCCTCATTCAATGGAAGACAAGGATATTTGACCATCAACAGAAGGTATTGAATGAGCAGCCGCTACAAACTACATTATTTGACCTCACTCCCAATCATTGCGACCCCAATAGTATTGACCCATTCAGTTTGAAGCTGAAGAACTGGCAGTTTTTTCGTCAAACGGATATGGGCGATGAAACCTGCATTTATTTTGTGGTTGATACAGCCCTGCCCCTATTACTTTATGTGGGAGAAACGAAGCAAAGTCCCAAGGAACGTTGGGGTGGAGTTCATGACTGCCGAGATTATATTAGCAATTACCTTCAACTTCACTGCAACCATCAACTCGAAACTTTCGTAGGAATAGGGTTTTGGTGGGATACTCCGGTTGAGCGAAAAGCACGGCAGCAGTTAGAACAGGCGTTGATTCAGCGGTGGAAATCACGGTCTTAACTGGACACTTGTGGAGAAAGTCGGTCTGGAAAATCCTCTTGATAGCTTCTCTGTATAGGTTACAGCCTATTCGTATTTAATGTGAGCCGGAAATCTTGTTTGCAAGCCTGTTTGCAATAATCTGAGCCGATTTGCAGAATAATCTGAGCCGAAAGCATTTCTGTTTGCACAATAATTTGAGCCGAAAACGGACTTGTTTGTGAGCCGAGGCTTTACTGTTTGCAAGCCGCTACAATTAATAAGAGTTGTATCTAAATCTTTTTTATATGGAGTTCCACGTTAGGATCGAAGTGTTAAGAAATATTTTCGGAATCTTGACTAATCTTAAAAATTAATCTCCGAATTTAAATCTCTACATTGGTTTGAATTTAGGAGAAGTTTTTTTGTCAATTTATCTCAAAGATCTATCCGTTGTTTCACCTAACATGGCTCGTTTTGTAGCTTCAGAATTGCTGTTACACTCACTGACTAAAAAAGACATAGTTAAATGTCTTAAGGCTTTAGGAGTGAAAAATTCTGAAATTTTGAGCCTTAAATGGAAACAAGAATTGTGGATTCAACTACAATTTCTCTCTACCTCCAAAATCTGAGTCGGATATTAACAAACTTCAGGTTTAAAAATGCAGGTTTTATTAAATAGCTCTTCTCAACGGCTGGCTCAACCCAAGATAGACAACAGTTACAGTAAGTTATTCATGATAAGTAGGCATACTTGTCCTTGCTGTTCATACATATTACTTCGTCATCTACGTTGGGGAGGTCTGTACTGGCGTTGCCGCTACTGTTATCAAGAAATGCCAGCTTTCTAACCAATTCTCAAAGTTCCGCCGAAAACTTCTTCGGCGGCTGCTTTGAGCAAGCTTGACTTACTCTTCAAATATATATTCAGGAGACAAAAGATATGGATGCTCAAGAAATTTTAAAACGATACGCAGCAGGACAGCGAGACTTTAGTCGGGTGAGTCTAATTCAAGTATGTCTGACCAATGCCAATCTAATTGGAGCGCACTTAACTGGAGCGCACCTGATTGGCTCGAATCTACGAGGAGCAAAGCTAACTGAAGCGCATCTGAGTCAAGCTAGGTTAAATGAAGCAAATCTGGCAGATACTGAAATGGTTCAAGCGTGCCTAATTGATGCAGAAATGATTGACTCTGACCTAAGTGGAGCAGATTTGAGAGAAGCAGATTTAAGTGGAGCAGATTTACGAGGGGCTAATTTAGGTGGAGCAGACTTACGGGGGGCAAACTTACGGAATACTAATTTGCAAGGAGCTGACCTACGAGGAGCAGATTTAACAGGAGTTAATTTAAAGATGACTAAATTAGAGGGAGCTAACTTAAAAGGAGCTTATCTAGATGAGTCAGAACTTCAAGCAGTAGAAGTCAATAAATCTCTCTGATCTATAAATATGGGGCAATGCCTCATCAAAATTGTAAAATTAATTAGGGAAAATAACCTTAGTGTTACTCAAGAAAAAAACAGCTTTAGTCTATTGTGAAAATCAATTTGGTTTAATGGACGGCAAAACCGCAGCAGGGTTAGTTCGACACTCCCAAACTTACAACATTGTGGGCATAATCGATAGTTCCTTAGCGGGCAAAGATGCAGGAGAACAACTAGACAACAAGAAAAACAATATTCCCATCTTTGCTAACTTACAGTCAGCTTTAGATCTATTACCAGACATTCCCCATTGCTATATTTATGGCAAAGCACCCTTAGATGCGACCTTGTCCATTGCAGAAAGAGCCTTAATCTTGGAAGCCATGAGCAAAGGCATGGATATCATTAATGGTCTTCATGAGTTCTTTTCTGAAGATCTTGAATTCATTGAGATGGCTGCAAACTGGGGGGTTGAAATACGAGACATTAGAAAACCGCCCGAATTAAAAGACCTCCATGTCTTCACGGGAGAAATTGCCAAAGTGACTGTTCCTGTAATTGCCATTTTAGGTACTGATTGCGCTTGTGGAAAAATGACTACCGCAGTGGAATTAAACACAGCCTTAAACAATTTGGGAATTAAATCGGTGCTGATTGCCACAGGTCAAACAGCAATCATGCAAGGGGCGAAATATGGTGTTTCCATCGACGCTCTAGTGTCTCAATTTGTGATTGGGGAAATAGAAAATGCTGTTGTTCGAGCCTTTGAACTGGAAAGTCCCGATATTATTTTAGTAGAAGGGCAAAGTGCCGTCTCTCATCCCGCTTTTATGAGTTCTGTGGGTATTCTTAAAGGATGTATGCCCGATGGAATTATTTTGCAACATCCTCCCAGCAGGAAATTTCGCTGCGATTTTCCTCACCTCCCAATGCCAAATATTGTTAGTGAAATCCGACTGATTAAGGCAATTTCTCAATCTCAGGTAATTGCGATCGCCTTAAACCATGAAAATATGACAGAAATGGAAGTCCAGAAAACAATTAAAAGCTATGAAGAACGGCTGTTATTGCCAACGACAGATGTCTTAACCTATGGTTGTTCCAAACTGACACGTGCCTTGGGTAATCTTTTTCCCGCTCTCAACCGACGATACAAAGCAAATTCTCAAATACATCCTTTATTAACAACGGGGTGAACATTAAGGGTTACCACAAAAATATGCCAGGGTTTATGCCCAGAATCGAAATCACCCTATCTCAGATACAGCATAACGCTCGGATGTTATGCGAACTCTACTCTCAACAGGGTATTTCTTTAATGGGAGTCTCTAAAGCAGTATTAGGAGAACCTTTAATTGTCGAGGCAATGATTCGAGGCGGGGTCAAGTTTATTGCCGACTCTCGTTTGGAAAACATTCAAAGGATGAGAAATGCGAAAATATCGGCTCAGTTTGTTTTACTTCGCACGCCCTTGAGTCAAGCAGAATCGATTGTTGAAAATGTAGATATTAGTCTCAATACAGAAATTGAGACGCTTGAGAAGCTTAACTATTACGCATCTTTGCAAAATAAAATTCATCAAATAATTTTAATGGTGGAAATGGGTGACTTGCGAGAGGGGATACTTCCCCATGATATTTTCCTCTTCATTAAAAAAGTTCTTGACTTACCTCATCTCAAAATTATCGGACTCGGTTGTAATTTGGCTTGTTATGGGGGTATTAAGCCGGACAATCAAAAAATGTTGCAATTGTCAGCATTAACCGATGCGATGGAAAAGAAATTTCAAATTAACTTCCCCCTAATTTCTGGAGGAAATTCGGCTAATTATGAATGGTACAAATCTACCAAGAACGTTGGGCGAATTAATAATCTGCGTTTGGGAGAATCAATTCTTTTAGGCTGTGAAACGGTTAAAGGTCAAACTATTCCAAAATTATATACCAACGCTTTTAAATTGATTGCCGAAGTTATTGAATCGAAAGTCAAGCCTTCTCTACCCTTTGGAGAAATTTGTCAGGATGCTTTTGGTAATATTCCCGTTGTCCGCGATTGTGGCAGGCACAGGAGAGCAATTATTGCTTTAGGAAAGCAGGACACTCTAATATCTGGTTTAAGACCGAATCAAGATTTGGAAATTTTAGGATCTAGTAGCGATCATCTAGTTCTCGACTGCAAAAACTCTTATTTAAAAGTTGGAGTGGGAGTAAATTTCAACCTAGATTATGGCAGTCTTTTGTCTGCCATGACTTCACCATTTATTAAAAAGCAATTTATAAAATGAAACTTGAGGCAACAACAAAAATGAATAAAAAATCAAAAAAAACCAGCACTTCAACAAGAACCGATCAGCGAACCAGCATCGATTATTCCCCCCAGAGAAAATGAATCTCTTTTTAGATGGATTAAGAGTACTGGTAGATTTATGCCTAGTCATTCAGAGAGGTTTCACGATGACATGATGACAAATAAACTTGAAGATCTTCTAGACCAAGAGGAAGAATTAGATGAAGAAGAATAAAGTGCTGTTTGATACGAAAATTCAAGCATTAAATATTCAGCCAGGCGATCGCATTATTGCCTATTTTAAAAACAAAATGCAGATCTGCACGGTAAAATCAATCTCTAATAGCGATCGAACCAACATAACGCTACTAGTATTTCTTGGCGAACATTATCGCTATTTAAGCTCAGGTACTATTCAGTTTAAGCCAGAAGCTTTAGTGGATATTGTCCCAATGTATGCGCGTAGCGCTATACTTTGGCGAACGCAAATATCTTAGCGATCGTGGTAAAGAAATTCAAAAAAAGTTTAAATATTTGTATTTAATGTGTCCAACTCCCTCAATATTGTGAAAAAATTAATGCTCGAACGTAGCGTGGAAGTAGAAGTGGCTTGTTCTGTAAAACAAGTTTACGATCTCTGGGAAAACTTGGAAAATGTACCCCAGTGGATGCCTCTTGTAAAAAGTGTCAGGCGTTTACTAGGCGATGAACAAAATGGAAAGCGACGAAAGATACCGCCGAGCCAAACGTCGAGTTAGTGTACTGAAAGGTTTCTACATCCATCTAGCTACCTACATCGGAGTAATGGCAATGTTATTGTTAATTGATTTTTTAACTGGTGGGGGTTGGTGGTTCTACTGGCCACTACTTTGTATCTTCCTATACCATAAGAGATTATTGCAAGCAAGTTTCTTAAAAACATGTTATACTTGCAATATGAACAAACTAAATACTTCCAATACCATCACCCTTAAAAAAGATAAGGTAGTAGCGCATCATATTAGTGATGGAAGTGAATTAATCCCTGCTGAGATACAAGCAAATACACAAGAAGAAATTAATCAATGCCTGAATAAATCCTTAGAAGGTGGTTACGTCATTGATGATGAAGGAATCATCAATAACTACGCGATTGAAGCTGATATGTACATGGCAAACTATCCCTCACCAGAACAACAAAAGCGTTATGTCTTCTTGGGAGCAGGAGCTATGCTACTTATTACTGTTACATTACTGATTTCATTTGCTGTCAGCTAGGCGTAAGCTAAGCTAGGTATTTCAATTCCAGTCCTAAATACCTAGCGAGCATCGATCCTATCCTCGAATTAAGCCGTGACATTTATATCTACGCCGAAACAAACGAACAAACTGCTGTGGCAGCAAACAAACTACGCCAAGCTGGTTATCAACACGTTTCTGAACTAATTGGTGGTTTACGTGCTTGGAAAAAGGCTAAGTATCCAATTATCGGTTGGTGGACTATGCCTGTAGAAAAAGACCGAGTAACCCATTAATACAACGAGTTTTTAGTTCGATTGCAGATATCATTGCATCCAGTTTTTTTAGAATTGATGACGATGATGATGCACTTTCAATTCATCTTTGGAGCATTTATCTCATGTCTATGACTATTAGTTCTGCTCAATCTATCTTTTCAGATACTCAAGTTGCCAACATTGTTCCAGATATAATCGAGCGATTTAATCAACTTAAGGCTGAAGACCAACTAGCATTAATTTGGTTTGCCTATACTGAAATGGGCAAAACAATTACGGTTGCAGCACCTGGGGCAACCAGTATGATTTTAGCTCAAAAATTACTGGATCAGATTAAGCAGATGTCTCCCGCCGAGCAAACACGAGTCATGTGCGATCTAGCCAATCATGCTGATACACCTTTATGCCGTTCCTATGGTTTCTTTACTACGAATCTAAAATTAGGCTTCTGGAATCAATTAGGAGAATGGATGGAACAAGGAATTGTTGCGCCTATTCCCAAAGGTTATAAGCTTTCGTCTCAAGCTAATTCTGTGCTTCAGGCAATTAAAAATGCCGATCCTGGACAGCAAATTACTATCCTGCGTAATACAGTTGTTGATATGGGCTATGACTTAAAATCTCCTGCTAGTCGCCAAAAAGTCCGAGAACCGATCTCAGTTGCCACGACAATGGTAGCCCGTCCCCAAGCATCTATCGAAGGGGTGACTGACACCACAGTGCTGAGTTATATCAATAACATGAATGCAAATGATTTTGAAGCTGCCGTTAACTTATTCGCTCCTAATGGTGCTTTGCAACCGCCTTTTCAAAAACCAATTATTGGTCGTGAAGCGGTTTTAAGCTATATGCAGGAAGAATGCCCGGGACTCAAATTAATGCCCAAACAAGGCACTATTGAGTCAATGGAGGAAGGTTATACTTCCATTAAAGTTACAGGCAAAGTCCAAACGCCTTGGTTTGGTTCTAGTGTTGGTATGAATATTGCCTGGCGGTTTTTACTCGATCCTCAAGACAATATTTTCTTTGTAGCGGTTGACTTACTGGCATCACCAAAAGAACTACTCAACCTAGTACGTCAGAAAGTGAATTAATATCTCAAACGAACTAGGCATAAGCAAGTATCAATTAATTTTAAACCTTGCTATGCCTTGCTCGATTAGAAGCGTTAGAAAATGAACTTTCATTGCACTCATTTAATAAGAATTTAATTTAGGAATCATCATGGGAGATAAAAAAAGAGGCAACAGAGAAGCCAAAAAGCCTAAGAAGCAATCAGATTGGACTAAAAAGCAAAAGAAAGATCCCAAAAGATATGATGGATTGCCGACTAAGTAGTCATCTATTTGTCGAAGTCCAAGATAAATTCGTAGTGTTGATTGAAATGTTAATCACTACGAATATTTGCCTATTATTATTTAAAACTTTGGAAAGTAAAACTTGAAAAAACAATTTTCCCTGAGCGATAAGTTGTTAATACCTGCCATCTTGGTAGTATTACTCCTATTCATTGGGTTTAATAGCTTTGTAATTCTCAATCCAGGTCAAGCGGGAGTAATCAGCATCTTAGGAAAAGCCAGAGATGGAGTTTTGTTGGAGGGAATTCATTTTAAACCGCCTTTGGTTTCTGCTGTAGATATCTACGATCTGACCGTCCAGAAATTTGAAGTGCCAGCGCAAAGTTCCACTAAAGACCTTCAGGATTTATCAGCTAGTTTTGCGATTAACTTTCGTCTCGATCCCATTCAGGTAGTGGAAATCCGCCGAAAACAAGGAACTTTGGCAAATATTGTATCGAAAATTATTGCTCCTCAAACTCAAGAGTCGTTTAAGATTGCTGCTGCTAGAAGAACAGTAGAAGAAGCAATCACCAAAAGAAATGAACTTAAACAGGATTTTGATGATGCTCTTAGTGAACGTTTAGATAAATACGGAATTATCGTACTCGATACTAGTGTAGTCGATTTGGACTTTTCTCCAGAGTTCGCCAAGGCAGTAGAAGAGAAACAAATTGCCGAACAAAGATCTAAACGAGCTGTTTATGTGGCTCAAGAGGCAGAACAAACAGCACAGGCTGATATCAACCGTGCTAAGGGTAAAGCAGAGGCTCAAAGGTTGCTAGCTGAAACCCTCAAAGCGGAAGGTGGTCAACTAGTGTTGCAAAAAGAGGCAATTCAAGCCTGGAGAGAAGGTGGCTCTCAAATGCCTACAGTTTTAGTAATGGGAGGTAACGAGTCCACAGGAGTTCCTTTACTGTTTAATCTTGGCAATATTCAACAGTAACGCTAATACAGATAATTTTGAAGATATGGCGTTTGAGTAGCAACTGTACAAACTATCATTGACGCTTGCATAATTGGCGTATATTAATATGATAGCACCCCCTATAAGTTTTGTACAAGGATATTTAAGTTAACCGCCCTGGAAGTACGGGGCTTGTATCCCGCTTTTTTGGGTCAAACACATTAAGCGTGAACTACCTACACTGACCTTGCGGTACAGTGTAGGCTTCCCAATTCATTGGGGATTGCCTCAACCTTCGTAGATTTTTTACGTCCAGAAGACTTTGGTCTTACATCCCCTCCAAGGGCAGAAGCGCTAGTTCCTAACGCCAAAATTCGCAATCCTTCATTTCTAATATTTATTGCAGCATTAACATCTCTATCATGCTGTTTGTTGCAGTGCGGACAATCTACAAATCTTACACCCAATGAATCATATCCTTTTTGCAACATTGGGATTGGTAGTAGTGTCTCGCTACAAAGTTGAGATGATGGGAAAAAACGACCTATTTCAATATAGGTATGACCAAAACTCTCAGCCTTGTACTTGAGCATGGCTTGAAACATTCCCCATCCTTGGTCACTAATAGCTTTTGCCAAGTTAGGATTTTTAACCATATTCTTAACTGCTAAATCTTCCACACAAATCACTTGGTTTTCGTATGCTATTTTGCGAGATAGCTTGTGTAGAAAATCTTCTCTAACCCTAGCGATTTTACTAGAGACTTTTGCAACTAAGCGTTTTGCTTTGATACGTTTATTAGATTTTTTATCCGTCTTTTTAGCTAGTTTTTTCTGTTTACGCTTTCTATTCTTTTCTAGTTTCGCCAATTGCTTCTTAGGAAGATTATATTTTGAACCTTCTGAAGTTATAGCGAAATTCTTTAACCCTAAATCAACTCCTATAGCATCTCTAACAGCGACTACTGGTGTATCTTCCTGGTTAAAAAGAATAGAAGCATAATATCTACCATCTGCATTTCTTGATATTGTTACAGTTGTGAATTTCGCAGATGGTAATTTTTTATGAAACACGGTTTTCATTAAACCCAGGCTCCCAGGAAACTTAATCACCGAATCTTCGGGAATAAGTTTCACATTTTGGGGATATTGAATTGATTGTTTATCATGTTTAGATTTAAAGTTAGGGAATTTAGCACGACCTTCAAAGAAATTGACAAACGCACTAGAAAGATTGAATGTGACTCGTTGTAGAACTTGACTATACGCAAGTCCCAACCATTCATATTCTTTTTTCAATCCGGGAAGCAACTTATCCATTACTGCTTTAGAAAGACCCTTACCAGTTTCGTTATATGCTGTAGTAGTTGCATTAAGCATATAATTCCACAACCATCGAGTATTTCCAAAACATTGGGAAAGATATGATTCTTGCGCGTCGGTGGGATAAATTCTAACTTTAACTGCTCTATACATGGCATCGACCTTACCGCGTTTACATATTCATGGTAGTATATAATTCAATGATTGTGTTGAATAGAAACAAAATATTCTGTTCGTCTCGTCGCTGTAGTCTTTTCCTGTTTTCGCTACGCTCAAAATCCTCAAGACTACGCAACTCGACTCACTCACAATTCATCTCAACACCTCCCTATCGGGTAGGTGTGAGCCTTCTTGCTGTTTCGGTAATCAAACTTCTTATTTGAACTCCTTTGGCAAATATAACTAATTGAATCACCCTCTAGAAACGTTCAACAGCGTCTCTCTAAATGCTACTATTCTATAGTCAAGACTCAAGACTCAAGAGTCACAATTATGGCTTGTAGATTATCTATTTTCAATATGAAGGGTGGTGTGGCTAAATCCACGACTGCCTATAACTTAGCGGTGGGACTCGTGAAGTTCCATAAACAGCGAGTTCTACTCATCGATATTGACCCTCAAGGGAATGCCAGTGCAGCTTTAGGGATTCCGATTTGGGAACTTGAAACTCAACTTAAAGATGCTTTGCAACGGAAGGTCAATATTACCGATGTGATTGTCCCAACTGAGTCAGGGGTTGATGTTGTTCCGTCTAACTTATTGTTGGCTGAGGAAGAAATTCCCATATCAGGAATTCCTGGTCGAGAAGTTTTACTCAGAAAAGCGATCGCCTCCATTGATTCTGAATATGACTGGATTCTGATTGACTGTCCCCCCAATGTTGGGGTATTTGCCATTAATGCGTTGATGGCTTCAGAAGCGGTATTAGTCCCCGTAGACATGAGCTATATGGGATTATTGGGAATTCAGGGAATTGAACGCACCTTAAAACTTGTTCAGGATTTCCTTGACCATCCCATTGAAATTGCCGGGGTGTTGGCCACTCGTTATGACAAACGCAATAATCTCAGCGCCGAAGTTCTGGAATCTCTCAGAGAACACTTTGGGGAAAAGTTGTGCAGCACCATTATTCCGGAAACAGTACGGATTCGTGAGGCTCCCTCTCATCATCAGTCAATTTATGAATTCGACCCGCGCGGGGCTGGCGCTAAAGCCTACAAAGCATTATCAAAAGAGGTGTTCTTATGGCAGTGAAGAAAAGTAAGGGCTTAGGTAGCAATCCTCTCTCTAGTGGTATTTTCTCTAAAACAGATTCTGCTGAAGAATCCCCAAAGAATGAAGTCAAGAGTCAAGAGTCAAGAAAATCAAAACCTTCTGCACCCACTCCAGAACAGACTGTTAATACTCAAGACTCAATAGTCAAGGATGTAGAGTCAAGATTCTTGAATAGAGAACAGGCAGAACTGAGAGGAACGAATGTCAGATTACCCATTGAGTTAATTGACTGGGTTGATGACTTGGTAAAGCAAGGAAGCCGGGACAAGAATAAGTCCAGAATTCCCAAGGAAGTATGGTTTCAGGCAGCGCTAGAACTGTTTCAATCTATGCCTGTTGATTGGGATGACATCTCAGATGAGGAGGAGTTAAGGGAACGACTCAATAGTCTAGAGTCAAGATTAAAGAGTCTATAATCAAGAGTCTTTACTTTAAGGGATGATACAGTGTCCCTCGTTTCTGCCAAGCAACCCGGCTCATATCCTTACTTCGACTCCAACTGTGAAAGTGATCACTTCCCTTGGCAGCTTCAATATCAACAGTTCCTGTATTCACTCCTAATATCATGTCCGGTTGAATACTCAATATATTTGCTTCTGATGGGGAGTAGGGTGTGGGGTGTGGGGTGTGGGATTAAAACATCTCGTCTGAGTTAGCATTTCTAGTTTGATGATGA